>MWWA01000036.1_pt1 | contig 47284 bp, 41 predicted proteins | sample 1047341 | NCBI WGS metagenome assembly MWWA01 (sample SAMN06349978, study PRJNA376086) | soil metagenome | isolation source: MS5-1 sample Antarctic (ecotone) soil | place: Antarctica | collected 2015-01-13
AAATATTTTTGTATCGGCTTTTCCATTTGTGAAAATTACAAGCGTTAATAGAATGCTGATTGCAAAAATCCTTTACAGTGGTGTTTGATTTTTTAAACTCATGTAATAAATCCTGAATCTGCTGCTTGCTGCGCCTCCGCCTGGGTGAAATTTGAGTGTCCATACTTCAAACATTGATGAAGAGCAAATTTATCAGCCAGGTGCATTCAAATCAAGGTGTAGTTAGCCGTGGGGATACGTTCTAATAGCTGGATTACCTAAATTTCCTACAATAATATTTAAGGTAAATTTCTTAAATGCTTCTGGATCTGAGGGTCCAGGGACACTTGCATCTCCTACTTGTATAGCTTCTTCTGGTTCAACATTAAGAGGGATATATGAGGGATAGGTGTTAGGGTTAGGTGTAGTATTTAAAGATATAGAGGCAAGGAAACTTACCTGTTCTAGAATGGGTTAAATGGGTTTTTGCTTTTAACGCATACTTCAGCAAATAACAAGTGGAATGATTGAATATACTGGCGAGGCATAAAAAAACTAAGGCTGTATACAATATGTACTCAGCCTTAGTTATATAAAAAACGATACTTATGCTTATCTAATTTTGAACTGCATTAGGATTGCCCTGGAGTTCGAACTGAGGCAATACAAATACGAACCTGTCATCACCTGCAGGTACCTGCATCGTACCGCCAACAGATGAAGAAACATAATTTGGAACAACAGATCTATCCAGGGGAAGATTTAATCTCTTCAGATCAAAAAACCTGAAGCCTTCTCCCCAAAGTTCAATTCTTCGCTGAATCAATATTTCATCAATCAATGCCGGACCTGAATTTGCGCTCAAAATATATTGAGGATCTCTATTTTTTGCCAATGTAAACAAAGCTTGTCTTGCATCTCCTTCCCTGCCAGCTGTTCTTGCATAGGCTTCGGCCAGTATCAAATACATTTCGGCTAAACGGATGTAAGGAACATCGCCAATTGTTGGCGCACTTCTGGTTTTAAATTTCCTGCTCATGTAAGGCTCTCTTACATAAGTACTAAGCGGCAAAGGAAAGTTGGTGGCATTAGGTGCCGGTTCCCACATAGTTTTTCTTATATCTGTTGAAGCAATCTGGTTGTATAAGGCAGAATTAATGCGCTTGGGCTGAGACCTTATATAAGTTGTATTACCATTCCATGAAATTTGTGCATGGAATGCCCCAAAGGCATCGCCCTGGTCATCCGCCATAAAAAAGCCCCAGATCCACTCCGGATTTGAAAGATCATTAAAGCCACTACTGTATTGCGTATTTGACATTAATGAAAAAGTTCCTGCCTCTATTACCTGCTTGGCAAAATCTGCAGCCATAACATAGTTACCCTGTACTAATGCTGCCCTGGCTTTGATGGCTTTTGCAGCATTCAGGCTAAGATGTGATTTTACATTAGCTGCTGAAGCAGATACATTGACCGGTAGGTTAGATCCGGTGGCAAACAAAGCAATTGCTTCGTCCAGATCCTTATGTATCTGAGTATACACTTCTTCCACCGTTGAGCGGGGAAGCTTTACATCACTAGCGCTCAGTGGCATTGAAACACCTAACTGTGTATTATTGGTACCAGGGACATATCTTTTTGCAAAGAGCTGTACCAGGTTAAGGTAACCAAAGGCACGAAAGCTTAGTGCTTCGGCCTTTAGCCTGTTCTTATTGGCGTCACTGCCTGTTGAATTATCTATATTATCTAACAGTGCATTAGAATTTCCGATAACACGATAGTACAAACGGAATGGATAGGTAACCCAGACACTAGCAGCATTTCTATTGGTTACATAATTTGCAGTTCCATTTCCTGAACTTGTATACCAATTGCTGGCAGACTGGTGGATATCTTCGCCCATAAAATCAAGCGTCAGCATCATACCACCATGCCCCGGCTGATTCTGGTTTTGAAACCTGGAGGCAAAATACCGGTAAGAACCATTGATTACATTTGCGGCATTCGTAGTGGTGGCAAAAATTGTTGCGTCATCAGCAGATCCTGTTGAAGCAGTGTCTAAGAATTCTTTTTTACAGGATGTTATTGCGAACAAAAAAGCAATAGCAAGAAATATTTTATTTTTTTTCATTGTAATGTTTTGACTATTAAAAACACGGTAACCTAATTAAAATGTAACGTTCACACCTGCACTCAATACCCGGTTTGGTGTATACACATTTGAATTAGTTCCTGAAAATGCCTCTGAAGGATTCAAACCTTTACGCTTGGAAAACATTGCCAGGTTCTCTCCTATAATTGAAAATCTGACCTGGTTCATCTTTAGTTTGCTTAATAGATTCCTGTTCAGGCTATAGGATAAATTAACGGTACGAACGCTTAGGTACGAAGCGTCAATTAACCAACGATTAGACGCGGAATTAAAAAAGCCGGAGCTGGTGATATCCAGTCTGGGTATATCTGTTATATCCCCGGGGTTTTTCCATGAATTCAATACATCAGCATGAAGCGATCCACCATAGCTAGGCGCCATTAAGCTTGCATAGTTATTATCATAGTATTTACCACCCAATTGATAATTAAGCTGAAAAGAAAATGAAAATCCTTTATATTCCACGGTACTGCCAATTCCACCAAAAAGTTTTGGAATAGCAGAACCAGAACGAGCAAACAAAGCACTGGTAGGATTGGTAACTACTGTATCGCCTTTTGCGGTAACTCTGTAACCGCTTGAAATTCCTGGAAGAGCATAGAAAAGACCGGCACCATCAGTTGGGTCCACGCCATACCACTGCCTTAGCCAAAATTGATATACATCGTGTCCTTCTTCCCACCTTTTCGTGCCGCTTATTTGAGTCTCGCCATTTGGCATTTCAGTAATCTTATTTTTTAAATGCGTTGCGTTCAACTGAATATCCCAACTGAAATTTCTTGAACGAATGATGCCACCATTTAACTGAACCTCTATACCCCTATTGTACATGGCGCCGATGTTTTCATTTCTGGTAGTAACCAAACCAGAATAACCTTGCGACACATTGAACAGCAAATCTTTAGAACCCCTGTGGAATAGTTCAATAGAACCAGAAACACGGTTTTTGAATAATCCAAAATCCAACCCAAGGTTTATACTCTGATTCACCTCCCATGTAAGATCTGGTGTTGGTAACCTCAATGCAATCGCACCAGGTTCCTGTGCATTGTTATTGCCCGAACCTAAGTCATATATTGCAGGATAGGCATAATAAACACTGTTGCCATCTCCATCCAATACATCATCATTACCCGTTGTACCATAAGCTGCCCTAAATCTTAAATCATTAATCCACGTGATAGGGTCGAGGAAGGATTCACGCTTGATATTCCATGAAGCACCAACCGAATAAAAATTACCCCAACGGGATTGTGGTGAAAAACGGGATGATGCATCCCTTCTATACCCAAGTTCCAGGAAGTATTTTTTATCCCAATTATACATTACACGGGAAAAATAGCCTTCCCTGTTCAATTCTTCTGTTGACCCGCTAATTCCATTTATCGTAACAAAGTTTATAAGTTCAACATTCCCTTCGAGGTTCATTCCCCTTCTGCTACCACTGAAATAAGTTTCATCTCTCTTTGTACTTTCATGGCCCAATAAAACACCAAGTTCGTGACGCCTGAAGTTTTTCCTATAATTCAAAAGCTGGTTCATTGTAATTGTTCTGTATTCGTTGGAGGAACGTATTGCAAGCCCACCAGTAGTAACTCCATCTCCTACGATCTTATTGCGAAATTCTTGCGTTCTGTGGTCATTTAAATCAAGACCCATATTTGCCGTGAAGGTGAAATCCTGCAGAAATGTTGCTTCAAGATAAGCACGGCTAATCACCGTGTTTCTTTTCGTAATATTCTCGTTCAGCTGTGTTTCATAAACGATATGCCGACCTGAATTAGCACTAGTGGGCCTATTAATAGCCCCTGGATGTTGCCCATAATCGTAAAAATGATTGCCACTAGCGTCTAAAACAGGTCGCCCGAGCGTATCATAGGCACGAACAGGATAAATCGGACCAATGCCCCTGGCAAAGTTAAAAGCATTTCCAAGAGCATTGTTTGATGTACTTAAGGGGTTGTTATAGTTTAGAAAAATTCCATTGACGTTCAATCCAGACTTCAACCAATCTTTATGCTGGGTATTAACGCCTACCCTCGCAGATACTCTTTGAAAATCAGTTTCAATTAAAAATCCTGCATCTTTTACATAATTGAGACTAAAATAATAATCTGACCTGCCCACTTTTGCCGACGTACTTAAATTCGCTTCAGTTCTGGGGCCATTATTGATCAAAGGGCTGAACCAGTCAAAATCATTATACATCAAGGTAGCATTCGGATTTAATTTTCCGTCTGCTCCAACAAGACTTGCAGTTGGAACACTAAAAGGATTGTAACGTAATTCGTTACCAATGGTTGCTGATGCCTGTGCAGCAGCAGCTGCTTCCGATAAACCCGTACCAATTTGAGGATACATGAGGCTATTCTTTAAAGCCCGCCACATAACCGGATAATAATCATAAGCCCCTACCATATCATATTCGGGTATACCTCTTTGGGAGTACCCGCGGGTTAAACTTAGGGTTACTTTTGGCTGTGCTGTCTTTCCTCTTTTTGTTGTGATCATTATAACCCCATTCGCTGCACGCGCCCCGTACAAGGCGGTAGAAGAAGCATCCTTTAAAACTGAAATGTTTTCAATATCATCAGGATTGATGTCTGCCAGAAATCCATCATAAGGAAAACCATCAACCACATAAAGAGGAGCAGCTCCATGATTAATAGAACCAAAACCTCTCACCCGAATTGCAGCACTACTCCCAGGTGCTCCACTTCCTGAAGTGGCAGATATGCCAGGAACTGAACCAGCTAAAGCTTGTGATATATTTGTCACCATCCTTTTTTCCAACTGCTCGGCTCCTATGGTACTTACAGCACCTGTAATAGATCCTCTTCTTTGCGTACCATATGCCACTACCACTACCTCGTCTAAGCTTTTATCACCCTGGACAAGGGTTACTGCCAGTTGCCCCTGGGCCGGAATAGCAACAGTTTGTGGTTCAAAACCTACATAGGATATCTCTAAACTTGTTGCATTTTGAGGAACAGTTAAAGTAAACGCACCTCTTGAATCTGTGGTAATAGCAGCATTGCTACCAACAGCTCTTACTGTAACACCAGGTAATAGTTGTCCATTATTATCTTGAATGGTACCTGATACGTTTCGGGTCTGTGCCAGGAGCTGTAGACTCATTGTCAGCACACCCACTAATAACAATAGAATTTTTCTCATGATTATTAACAGTTTTATATGAAGACAACCAAAGTATGTATTTAACAGTTTTAAAATTAAGTTTGGTATTGAAACATGAATTCAAATAGATGAAGCATGGTAAAATAAACCTGAAATATTTTAAAGGATGAATGAGATGAAAAAATTAATGTTTGAGCTATTCTTCCTGCGACTACGGGTTACTATTTGGCCTATGGGTACCCTTAAAATAAAAACAGGTGGTAGAAACCGCCCAACTATTGCTTTCTAAATTTTTTGAAAACCAGCTGAGAACATCCGGTTATGCTTATGAAAGTACCAGGGTAGACGCATAATAATTTTTACCAAATACGATTTGCTTATTACTCTATAACGAAATTTAAAATAAAAGTTTTGGCCTGAATATTTTAATGTGTTGTTTACGGGTATGAATTTTTCTCTCGGGTAAAAATGAATCAATGAAAGTATGCGCACCTGTAACCAGGTTTATGAGAAGAAATGGAATACATCATTCTTATCAAGCAGAAGAAGACTCTGATGAAATCCATTCCCTTGATTTTCCAGTAGGATTTGCTGAATAGATACTTAGGTAAAGTTTTAATAACTTCCGTTCCAACCGTATGTAATTGGAAATTGTATTTGAGTTGAATAAGGAAAATAGAAGGAATTATAAAATAGAAAATATTAAGAAGCCCAGAATTGTAAATACCGGCTTGTCCCATACGTACTCCCTCTTTTACTAATGCATGAAGAGTGTATGAGCGAGGGGTTAGAGGTTAGAGTGTAAGGTTTAGAGGGAGGCTGTTCTACTTGTACCTTGAACCTTGAACCTTGAACCTAAAACCTTAATTCCCCTATTTCTCCCTTGGTCAATACTATAACGGCCTGCTCCTTCAAAAAAGAAAACCAGGCTGGAGAAAAAAATGGCTAAAGCAGGCGTCATTAATTCAAAGCCCCTGGGTAATTCAATATAACTGGCCACTAAAAAGTTGATGGTCATAATTATTCCTGCCCATCTTATTTTCCAACCAATCAAAATAAGAATGCCGCAAATAAACTGGGCATACACTGAAACAACGGCACTGATCAATGGAACGATAAATCCCTGGCTTGCTAGAAAACTTTCAAATTCCTTCATCCGGTCCCAATCCAAAATATTATCGATTGTTCCATAGATCAATCTTACACCGACGAACAACCGAAGCAAAAAAATTCCTGATCCAGTATTAAAAAGCCTGCTTTTAAACATAAGAACATTTAAGTTCTAAAATACCAACTTAGCAACGCCTTATGTTACCGTTCAAACAATTCTTATTTGTTCTTGCCACTTCAAAATCCGGTCTCCCAAACTTTTGGCTGTTCTTCTTGCACCTTGTCCCTCGAACCTTTAAACGCCCCACTAACAGCTAAAAGCTAACAGCTAACATCCCTCCTCACTTAATTATGATTGCAGCAAGTGGCGGTAGATTCAATGTTAACCGGTAGCTTTTTTCTGTTTTATCCATCACTTCCTGCCTGATGATCGAATTAAAAACATTACCGGTTCCTCCAAATTTTTTATCATCTGAATTGAAAATTTCTTTTGTAAATTTTTTCCCCTTTACAGATACGAGCCAGTCTTCTCTTATCACCGGTGTCATATTTAAAACGATGAGCAAATCATCTTTCATTTTTTTACCTTTGCGCATAAAGCTCATAACAGATTCCTGCCTGTGATCAAGATCTACCCATTCAAATCCGTTTTTTGAAAACTGGCTTTCATGCAATGCCTTTTCTTCTTTTAATAAACGGTTCAATTCCTGTATGCATAGTTGCAACTGGCTGTGCAGGTCAAATTGCAACAGTGCCCAGTTCAATTCAGTTTTATAATTCCACTCGGTTGTTTGTCCGAATTCATTTCCCATGAACAAAAGCTTGGCACCGGGGTGTGTCCACATGTAAGCATAAAGGGTACGCAGGCCTGCAAATTTCTGCCATTCATCACCTGGCATTTTGTAAAGCATGGGTGATTTCCCATGCACAACTTCATCATGACTTAAAGGAAGCATGAAATTTTCGTCGTTATAATACACCATGCTGAAAGTAAACTTGTCCTGGTGTTCTTTTCTGTACAATGGATCAACTTTGAAGTAATCCAGTGTATCATGCATCCATCCCATCATCCATTTCATTCCAAAACCCAATCCACCGGAAAATGTAGGGTTGGTGATGCCGGGCCAGTCGGTAGCTTCTTCGGCTATGGTTTGCACATCAGGAAAATCGCGGTAAATGGTTTCATTCAAATCTTTAATAAAAGCGATGGCTTCAAGATTTCCATTACCCCCAAATTCATTGGGTTCCCATGCGCCTTCTTCCCTAGAATAATCCAGTTTCAGCATAGAGGAAACCGCATCCACCCGTATGCCATCAATATGAAAAAGATCAAACCAGAAACGTGCGCTGCTGATCAGAAATGATTTGACCTCTCCCCTTTTATAATTAAAAATATAACTGTTCCAGTCCGGGTGAAAGCCTTTGCGCATGTCTGCATATTCATAAGTATGTGTACCGTCAAACATGAACAGTCCGTGCGCATCATAAGGAAAATGTGAAGGCACCCAGTCCAGTATCACACCAATGTCTGCCTGGTGCAACTGATCTACCAGGTACATGAAATCTTCAGGTGTACCAAACCTTGATGTAGGTGCAAAAAATCCTGTGCATTGATAACCCCAGCTGCCATCAAATGGATGTTCCATTACCGGCATGAATTCCACATGAGTGAAACCCATCTTTCTCACATAAGGCACTAATAATTTTGCGATTTGTTTATAGCTGTTGTAAGATTCTTCATTTGGTTCGGGGCGCATCCAACTGGCGAGGTGTACTTCATAAACACTCCATGGTGCATCCAGTGCATTCTGCACCTTTCTTTTTTTCATCCAGCTTTCATCCTCCCATGCATAATCAAATTCCCATGTAATGGTTGAAGTAGCCGGACGTTTTTCCCAGTAATTGCCAAAGGGATCGCCTTTCTCTGTAAGTAATCCTTTATATCCTTTGATCTGGTATTTATATAAACTTCCTTTTTGAACACCTGGAATAAAACCTTCCCAGATCCCGCTGTTGTCCCACCTGGGTTGAAGCAGGTGAAGCGATGGATCCCAGTTATTGAACTCTCCGATCACGGCAACTTTGGTAGCATTAGGCGCCCATACACTGAAATAATATCCTTCCTTATCTAAAACAGTGATGCGCTTAGATCCGAATTTTTTGTACAGTGTATAATGGGTGCCGTTGTGAAAGGTGGTTATGTCATCATCGTAAAAAATGGAATAATTCCAGACAGGCTGGCTGGTATCAATAAAATTCCCTTTTTCATATTTATCCGAAGAAACAGGATTTCCCAACTGCCGCTCATTATCAGGTGTTTTATCCTCCATACCACTAGATTTTCCGTTTAGGTAAAGTTAGCAAGTCGTGAGTATAACAGTCTTTTATTGTTGAAAGCAGAACAATAAGCTGGTGAATGGCGTGAGAATCAAGGTGCAGGTTGTAATCTGTACCTAAAAACTAAAAACCGAACATCTTCATCACTACATCTACTTCACCAACGTCATCACCCAGATGGATTTTGGTGGAATGACAGGGTCTTCGTTTAGATGAATAATTGCGTTGGTCACAATGTTTTTTGCAATACGGAATCCTTTTGCATGCTCCTCATAACGGCTTAACTGTACTGCCTGTTCTTTTTGTGAAGTGTTCATCACCACCATTACAGTTTCCTGGCTGTTGAAGCGGAAATAAGTATACAGTCCGTCCTGTGGAACATATTGTGCAAATTTTCCTGTTTTTAAAGCACTGGAATTTTTTCTGAAGTTTGCAAGCGTGCGCACATAATTAAATGCTTCATGCTCCCTTTCCGTTCTTCCTGCCATTTCAAATTTATTGGCAGCATCACCTGTCCAGCCACCGGGAAAATCAAGCCGCACCCAGCCATCAGGATTGGAAACACCTTTCATTAAAATTTCTGTACCGTAATACATCTGGGGTATTCCACGTGCTGTCATTAACCAGCCTACACCCATCTTAAACTTTTCAAAATCCTCTCCCACTTCTGAAAAGAATCTTGTTTTGTCGTGGTTGTCCAGAAAGTTCACATGCTTCATTGGGTCGCGATAAACAAAATCCTGCGCAAGTGTATTGTATAATTTATTTACGCCTTCCGTCCAGCCAAAATTTTCATTCAGGGCAGGAATAATGCCATACAGGTGTGTCTGAAAATCGGTTACAGCCGGAAGATTGCTTTTAAAGGGAATATTAAAATGATTCTGTGTAAAGAAAGCCTGGTTGATCACTCCATGCACCCAGGTTTCTCCAAACAAATGCAGTTTTGGATATTCATCGATTAAAGCCTTGTTGCACCGGTTCATAAAATCAAGATCATTGTATGCATAAGTATCGATGCGCCATCCATCCAGTCCAAATTCTTCAGTTGACCAGATGGCATGTTGAATCAGGAAGTTGGCAAAGAGTGGATTTTTCTGGTTGATGTCGGGCATGGCAGTTACAAACCATCCATCGCTCATGATCTTTTTATCAATTGCGGATGCATAAGGATCAAATAATGGCTGGTCCTTGTAAGAGGTTTGAGTGTACTTCGGCCAGCGATGAAACCAGGTACTATCAGGCATGTCGCGAAAGAGAAAATGTTCGATACCTGTATGGTTGTACACTGCATCCTGGATGATCTTCATCCCTCGTTTGTGCAGGTCGGTGATCAGGTCATGGTATGCCTTTTCTCCACCCAACCTGCGGTCGATGCGGTAATGATTGGTGAAGGCATAACCGTGTTCCGTGCGGTTCGGCATATCATTTTCAATCACAGGATTCAGCCACAAAGCAGTTACACCCAGGTCTACCAGGTAATTCAATTTGTTTTGAATGCCTTTAAGATCGCCGCCATGTCTTTCAAAAATCGTATCGCGGTTGAGCGACTGATCTCTCATTCCAGGTACGCGGTCGTTGGATAGGTCGCCATTACTAAAACGGTCTGGCATGATCAGGTAAATGAAATCTTCAGCTGTTACACCTTTAATTCTTGACTTTCCATTTTCGCTGCTGCGCGCTTTTAACTGGTAAGTAATTGATTGATGTCCGGGTATGTTTATCGTAAATGTTCCGGGCTTTGCGGCAGGTGCAATGTTGAGGTCAAGGAACAGGTAATTTTTATTGTCAACCCTTGTAACTTTCTGAATCGACACTCCGGGATATTGTACTGAAGCTTTTGTATGCATTCCAATACCCGAATCCCTGATCATGAGCTGGATCTTATTGTATTTCATTCCTGTCCACCAATGCGTGGGATAGACTTCCGGCTGTTGTGCAAACGATGCAGACACAACAAATACGAATACGATAAACAGTATTGATTTTCTCATACGTTTGAAATTGGTCTTTGTTCAAATTCCATTAGATCATCTACGATTTGCTCTGCAGAATCATTATGGTTGTCCTTTACAATAAAATTCAAAAAACCCGCAATCACCATGGAAACGCCGCCCACAACAAGGGCATAAATGGCCTGGTTGTCAAAAAAAGTATTTATGAAAAAACCCAGGATGGCTGCCGCCACGATCTGGGGTATAACAATAAAGAAATTAAAGACGCCCATGTAGAAGCCCATTTTATTTGCAGGTAGCGCACCTGCAAGAATTGCATAAGGCATGGTGAGCGTGGATGCCCAGGCCAGTCCAACTGCGATCATTGGTAGCAGCAACATCATGGGTGATGTAATAAAGAAGATGCTGATCAATCCTAAACCGCCGATAATAAGGCAAAACATGTGCGTGAATCTTCTGCTTGTTTTGGATGCAACAATGGGAAGTAAAAATGCTGCCAGTGCAGAAGTGCCGTTATAGACCATGAACATGATGCCCACCCAGTCCCCCGCATCCTGAAAGTTTTTGGATGTAGTATCATTGGTACCATAAGCGTTTTGGGCAACGCCAGAGGTGGTATAGATCCACATGGAAAAAAATGCAAGCCAGGTAAAAAATTGCACTACGGCCAGTTGCAACATGGTTTTCGGCATGGTGCCGATACCAGTTACGATCTCTTTAAAACCATTGAACAATCCTTCAGTCTGAAGTTTTTCCTGTTCCCATTTTTTAATGTCCTCAGGAGGAAATTCTTTAGTAGTGAATACGGTCCATAAAACAGCCACCAGGAATACTGCACCGCCAATGTAAAACGAATATTTTACAGAATCAGGGATCACACCTTCGGCAGCGGTATTACTAAATCCCAGGTAGTTGGTGAAGAAGTAAGGCAATAAAGAAGCGATAACGGCACCTAACCCGATAAAGAAGGTTTGCATGGCAAAGCCTGTGGTACGCTGAGAGGGAGGCAGCTTATCACCCACAAATGCACGGAAAGGTTCCATTGAAATGTTGATGGAAGCATCCAATACCCATAAAAGAACAGCAGCCATCCATAATACGGAGGAATTGGGCATCAGGAAAAGTGCAATGGAAGAAAGCACAGCACCAATAAAAAAGAAAGGGCGGCGTCTGCCCCACCATGGATGCCATGTACGGTCGCTGATATACCCAATAATGGGTTGAACCAGCAATCCTGTTACGGGAGCTGCGATCCACAGGAAGGCGATGTTATTGATGTCTGCACCCAGCGTCTGAAATATCCGGCTGACATTGGCATTTTGCAGAGCAAAACCAAACTGGATCCCGAAAAATCCAAAACTCATATTCCAAAGCTGAGAGAAACTAAGCCGCGGTCGTTTTATTGTTGGATGAATATCCACCAAGCTGTTAGCCATAAGCAATCATTAGCGTTTGATTGCTGAAAGTTAATAAGGAATAAGATACAATGTGTAGGTGGGACACATTTTGTTTTGAGGGAGGAAAGAGCTAGAGGAGCTTTTGGCTGTTAGCTGTTAGCTGGGGAAACATTTCTTGATTTTGAAATTCCTTCGTGGAAGCCTTTCTTGTTGCCCGCAAAAATTTCGGATGAACGCAAAAGATCCATCTGCGAAAATCTGCTAATCTGCGGGAAGCCTTTCCGTTGCTCCCAGATCTTGGATGAACGCATCTGCGAAAATCTGCGTAATCTGCGGGAGACCTTACATGACGAAACCCTCCTCCCTGAACCTCGTACCTAAACCTTGCCGCTACCGCCTACCCAATACTGTAGCCATTTGGCAACACTGCTCCTTTTTTAATCACCACAATTCCTTCCTTCACCGTGTACAAAGGCGTATCTATATCCGCCAGCGACGCTCCTCCAATAATTTGCACATTGTCACCGATCCTGCAGTTTTTATCTATGATCGCATTCTGAATCACACAGTCGGATCCAACACCCAGTTGCGGAATCCCCTGTTCAAGGTCAAGCGCAATATCTTCCAGGGTTTCATAATAATCACTGCCCATTATATAAGTATTGATCAGCGTTGAACCATGCCCGATCCGCGACCGGATACCTATGACCGAGTGATCAAGTTTTGCTGCATTGATGATACATCCATCGGCAATGATGCTGTGATTGAATAAAGTACCGCTGATCTTAGCGGGCGGCAACATCCTTGCCCTTGTATAAATGGTTTTCGTATTATCAAAAAGGTTGAATTCAGGAATGTCTTTTGTTAGCCCGATATTGGCGTGAAAAAAAGCGGGGATGTTACCAATGTCCTCCCAATAACCTTCATACTGGTAAGAGGCCACCCTGTATTTTTCAATGGACTGTGGAATGATCTCTTTACCAAAATCAGTTGCATCTTTAAATTCATTCTGTAGCATATCAAACATCAGGGCCCGGTTAAAAATGTATATGCCCATTGATGCCAGGTAAACTTTTCCTTTATTAAGCATTTCATCACCTGTATCACTCACCCAGTTTTCAAGACCGGATTTCGGTTTTTCCGTGAAGGAAGTGATCATGCCTTCCTCGATCTTGAGGATGCCAAAATCAGAAGCTTCTTTTTCAGTAACCGGAATGGTGGCAATGGTAATATCAGCATTCTTCTCTTTGTGCTCTGCAAGCATTTCCTGGAAGTCGATTTGATACAACTGGTCGCCGGAAAGTATCAGGATATATTCACTGTCGAATGGTGCAATATGCCTTAAACCCTGTCTTACTGCATCGGCCGTTCCCTGGAACCATGTTGGATTATCGGGGGTTTGTTCTGCAGCAAGAATGTCAACAAAAGCAGAACTGAATACACTGAAGTGATAGGTATTTTTTATATGCCTGTTGAGGGAAGCAGAATTGTACATGGTCAGCACAAACATCCTGGTGATCCCTGAATTTAAACAGTTGGAAATAGGAATATCAACCAGCCTGTATTTTCCTGCGATCGGAACGGCGGGTTTCGAGCGGCTGGATGTAAGTGGTGACAACCTGGTTCCTGCCCCGCCTCCTAATATTACTGACAACATTTGTTTGCTCATAATCTTAATTTTCTTTGGTTCCTAAATCTTCAACCTACCATTTCTGATTATACAAGAACAAAAATAGCCATTCATTGCTATCTGCATGCAGGTGTCATTCATCACTGCAGCGACTGGTACAATTGAATATAATCTTTAGCAGAAGCATCCCAGGAATTATCGAGGTGCATCATGTACGTCCGCATCCAATTGTATAGGTCTTTTTTATTATGGTAAAGATCGATGGCTCTTCCAACAGAATAAGTGATGTCGTTAACATCAGCATTATTGAACCTGATACCATAACCCTGCCAGTCACCAAAATCCTTCACCGTATCTTTTAAACCACCTGTACTGCGCACCATGGGAATGGTACCATATCGCAAGGCATACATCTGGTTCAAACCACAAGGTTCTACCCTGCTGGGCATCAGCAAAAAATCTGCCCCGGCATACATCAGGTGACTCAATGACTCATTGTATCCCATATAAGTATTTACGTAACCGTTGAACTGGTGTTTCACTTCATCAAGCCTGTTTTCTACTTGCGCATCACCTGATCCTAAAACCAGGAAATTCGCATTGCCATGGTGCTGGTAAATGGAATTGCGTATGGCGTCTGGCAATATATCTGCAGCTTTTTCTCCCACCAGACGACCAATAAAAGCAATCAGCGGTTTGTCTGGATCCAGTCCAAAATGACCGGCCAGTTCTTTTTTGTTTTTTCGCTTTCCTTCCTTCACCATGTGATCATCATAGTTCTTCACGATCATGCTGTCTTTGGAAGGATCCCATACATCGGCATCAATACCATTTAATATGCCCACACTTTTTCCTCTTTCATATTGCATAAGGTTTTCAATTCCATTGGCGGACTGCCGCAATTCATCGAGATAACTCGGACTCACAGTGGTTACCTTCCAGGCGCATTTAATGGCGCAGGCCAGCGGATTGATGGCATGATCCCAGTCGAGCAATCCCCACTGGGCGGTATCATAAGGTGGAAGCAGGTAAAATTTTTCCCAGCCAAACTGTCCCTGGTATTGGGCATTGTGAATGGTAAAAACTGTTGGAACAGACGCCAGGTGCCTGAATGCAAATGCATATTTGATAAAGAAGGGAATGAGTCCTGTATGGTAATCATGACAATGAATGACACCGGGCTTGTGAAGCCATTTGCTGATCCAGTCGCAGACAGCAATCTGGAAAGCCAGAAATCTTTCCGTATCATCATCATATCCATAGATCTTTTCCCTGTCAAGCAATCCATTAATATCTACGAGGTACAATTCAAAACCCAGTGTATTGTTCTTTTCTTTAATAACAGCATAATTAAATGCATGCTGGCCCATTTGCTGTTGGCCTTCGTGTACCAGTTCCCATTCATTGCTGAATAAAAATTTTGTACGGTACATGGGCATGACCACTTTCGACTGTTGCCCATGTTCGTTCTGGTATTTTGGCAAGGCACCCACTACATCCCCCAACCCGCCTGCTTTTGCCACCGGATAACATTCTGCTGAAACATGAATAATTTCCATACATCAATTCAATCTGGTTGAAGGTAGGTTAAAATCTTTTTTAACTTATTTGTACTCCTTGTTTTTCTATAGGTAAACTTTGGTATTTTCAGCTTTAATAAAAAAATAATAATGGCAACATCCATGGGACCGCAAAGGACCACAGCTTCAACAACCAAAACTGCACCGATTCCTACGAACTATGGTGCACTTGGCACCCTTGTCACTGTTTTTTTCTTTTGGGGATTTATTGCTGCCGGAAACAGCGTATTCATTCCTTTTTGTAAGAGCTATTTTAGTTTAGACCAATTTCAGAGCCAGTTAGTTGATTTTGCTTTCTATACTGCTTATTACCTGGGTGCACTTGTTCTTTTTGCCTATGGCGCTTTTGGAGGTAAAGACCTCGTTGCAAAATGGGGTTATAAAAAAAGTATTGTTTATGGTTTGCTGTTTTCCGCACTAGGTGCAATTGCTATGATCATTGCTGTGAATGCAAACACCTTTGAAGGGATGTTATTCGGGCTCTTTATTGTTGCATTGGGTTTTTCTTTACAGCAAACCGCTGCCCAGCCTTTTTCTATCAGCCTTGGCGATCCTTCCACAGGCACGAGCCGTGTGAATTTGGGCGGTGGTGTCAATTCCTTTGGAACCATGATCGGGCCTATCATTGTTGCATTTGCTCTGTTCGGAACAACTGCGGCCATTACAGATGATATGATCCAGACGCTCAGCCTGGAAAAAGTGGTGATCTTATATGCAGGCGTAGGCGCGCTGTTTATTGGTGCAGCCGCTTTATTTTATTTCTCAAAAAAAGTGCCTGCAGGAATTTCTACTGAAAAAACCGAATCTGCAAACAAAGCATTGTACGCATTGTTGATCATGACCGGATTGCTGATCGTCATGTTTGTTCCTGTTTTTAATAGTTATAAGATAGATCCCGCAAACCTGAATGATTTTGAAAAACATGACCTGGAAACCTACAGGATGAAATGGCTGTTTGGTGCGCTGGTAGTGGTGGTGGGAGGATTATTGCTTAGCAATGCACTTGCAAAGAAAAACAGTGATGGATGGGGTGCGATGAAATATCCGCAACTGGTTCTGGGTATGCTGGGCATTTTTGTTTATGTAGGTGTCGAGGTTTCCATTGTTAGTAATTTAAGTGAGTTATTGAGTCAGCCGGATTTTGGCGGCTACCCTTCTTCGCAGGTGGCGCCCTTCATCTCGATGTATTGGGGTAGTTTAATGATCGGAAGGTGGACCGGAGCCATATCAGCTTTTGAATTTAAAAGTGCTACAAAAAAGATCCTGATGCTGGTGGTTCCCATCATTGCTTTTGGGATCGTATTGGCAGTGAATGCAATTTCCAAATATGATGTAACGCCGCTTATTTATTATATCGTTTGTGTTTTAGTGCAGATCGCTGCTTTTTATTTAAGCAAGGATAAGCCTGCGCGCACATTGCTGATCTTCTCCGGGTTAGGATTGCTTGCCATGGTCATTGGTATTCTTTCCACCGGAACTGTGGCTATCTATGCATTCCTGAGTGGTGGATTGTTTTGTTCAATCATGTGGCCAGCCATTTTTAATCTTTCATTGTTAGGACTTGGAAAATACACAACACAAGGTTCCGCATTTTTGATCATGATGATCCTGGGTGGCGGTATCATTCCACCGATACAAGGCAAGCTTGCAGATTATATTCAAACACAATCTGATGTACCTGGAGAAGGTATTCACCAGTCGTACTGGGTAGCGGTTGCCTGTTTTGCTTACCTTGCTTTCTTTGCATTTATTGTACGCGGCATTTTACGCAGGCAGGGAATTGATTATGAAAGAATTGCTGATGAAGACCTTGAACCTTTAACCACTTCACCTCAAAGTGCTTTGGATGTTATAGACCCAAAAAATTAAATCATGATCGATTTGTCAAATGAATTTGCTATAGGAATTGATATTGGAGGAACCAACACAAAATGGGGCATTGTCAATCATCGTGGGGATATCACCGAAAAAGGTGAATTGAAAACCGATGGATATCCAACTATTGAATCTTTTGTTGACAAACTTTATGAAACGCTTTCGCCCATTATTCAGCGTCATGCAACAATTGGTAAGATCAAGGGCATTGGTATTGGTGCACCCAATGGAAATTTTTATACCGGAACGATTGAATATGCACCCAACCTGCACTGGAAAGGGATCATTCCTTTGACGAAACTGGTAACTGCACGTTTTAGCTTACCATCTTTGCTTACCAATGATGCAAATGCTGCAGCTGTTGGTGAAATGATGTATGGAGCAGCACGCGGCATGAAAGATTTTATCATGATCACATTGGGCACCGGCGTTGGTAGTGGCATTGTGGCCAATGGATCTGTGATCTATGGACATGATGGATTTGCAGGTGAACTCGGACATACCATCATCAGACCGGGAGGAAGAAAACACTGGTCAACAGATCTTGTGGGTTCACTTGAAGCATATTGTTCGGCTACCGGCATTGTACTTTCTGCAATGGAATTGCTGGAACAATCAACAGCAGATAGTTTATTAAGACAATTTGCTCCCGAAACAATTGATTCAAAAAAAGTGTACGAATGCGCAGTACAGGGTGATGCGATCGCAAAAGAAGCCTATCGTTTTACCGGACAAATCCTTGGTGAAGCACTGGCTAATTTTGTAATGTTTTCTTCGCCCGAATCCATCATATTATTTGGTGGCGTAATCAAGGCCGGCGACTTGATTATGCAACCTACAAAAGAACACATGGAAAAAAATGTACTGCCGATCTTCCGCAACAAAATAAAGCTCATCTTCAGTGAACTGAAAGAAGCCGATGCTGCCATACTTGGCGCCAGTGCACTCGTTTGGGAAATGCGTGACTAAGATTTGTTCTTCCTGTGACAGATCACTTCAAAAAGATCTTTCCGGCGGTCTGTAAGGTTTTTTACACTTCCAAAACTGTGCAGGTCATCCAGTAGGGTCAGGTCAACATCTACCACGAGGATCATTTCTGTATTTGGAGTGGATTCACCTTTGATCCCGTTGCTCGGAAATGCAAAATCACATGGTGTAAACACAGCGGATTGCGCATATTGAATATCCATGTTTTTTACTCTGGGTAAATTTCCTACACTGCCTGCAATGGCAACAAAACATTCATTTTCTATGGCCCTGGCCTGCGCACAATGCCGCACCCTCGAATAAGCTGTTTGTGTATCGGTAAGAAAGGGCACAAAAAGAATTTTCATTCCTTCATCTGCCAGCACCCTGGCCAATTCGGGAAACTCCACATCATAACAAATCAGGATCCCAATCTTTCCGCAATCTGTTTCATACGCTGTTAACGTATCACCACCCAGCAATCCCCATGCTTTTGATTCATCAGGCGTAACATGCAGCTTTTCATACCTGTCGATCATACCATTCCTGTGGCATAAAAAGCCCACATTCAGCAAGTGATTGTTCACATTTTCCGGCATGCTGCCGGTGATGATATTGATATTGTATTTTATAGAAAGTTCGCTGAAAAATTGGGTTATGTCCTTGGTGTACTGGCTTAATTTCCGAATGGCTTCCAGTTCGCTCAGTTCATTTTCATCAGCCATCAGCGGGGCATGAAACAATTCAGGGAACAATGCAAAATCGGCCTTGTATGCCGCAAGTGCATCAATGAAATATTCGATCTGTTGTTTCAGGTCATCAAAAGAAGAAAAGATGCGCATTTGCCATTGCACAAGTCCAAGCCGCACATATTGTTTATTTGCACCCAGCTGCCTTCCTCCTTTCTGGTATGAAATATTATCCCACCGCATCAGCACCGCAAATTCTCCCGATTCCATATCACCCGGCATGTAGCCTTTTAATACCTTGGTCACGTGAAAATCATTTGATAACTGGAAGGTCAGCGTAAGATCATGCAACTCACGGCCCTTGACTTTCTGGATATATTCTTTGGGTGTTAATTTATCAACATGAGCATGATAGCCCGGGATCCTTCCACCAAAAACAATGGCCTCAAGATTTAAATTTTCACAGAGTTCTTTTCTGGCATCATACAATCTTCGACCAAGTCGCATACCCCTGTAATCAGTTCGGATAAAAACTTCAATACCATACAAGGTATCGCCAAGCGGATTATGTGTGTTGAAAGTATAATTACCGGTAATCTCTTTAAAACTGTGATCAATTTTAAATTTATCCAGGTCAACAATTATGGAAAGCGCGCAGCCCACCACCACTTCATTTACGGTGATTGCAATCTGGCCTTCAGGGAAAATTTCAAGCAATTTCTGAATCTGCTCTTCCTTCCAGTAAGCGCCCCACCTTCCATACGCTTCCAGCATGGCTTCTTTCAGCTGTTTGTAATCGTTGAAAGTAAGGTGTCTTATTTTTATAATATCGGTCATGAATCTTTTTCTTTTCTTTAAAGTTTAATCGGCCTTTTTGATCATAAAAACAGCAGGCACCGGCCTCTGTCCTTCCTTATCAGAAGGCCGGATCGTTTCTTTTCCATTCACAAGCAAACAACTACTCCCGCCGCCATCGAGGTTCATGGCTTCAATGCACCCCAGTTCCTGTAGTATCCCGGCGAGTTGTGGAAGGCTTGCGCCGGAAGCTTCTGGATTTCTTCCTTCAACTGCAAGTATGACCAGTTTACCATCGGCTGTATAACCCATTGCAGTGCGTGGATGTTTGTCGTACAATCCTTTGCCTCCAAATTTTCTTTCCTCGTTATTGGTGATTAGCTGATTTCCATTTTGTATCAAAACAGGTCCGCCACCAATGGAGGTATGCATCGCCCATGGCTCAAAATATACCGGAAGATCGCCATCCGACATTTCGAGTTTCATCATTTGTTTCTTTACTGCAATCTTATTGGTAGGCACCTGGGTGGCATACACTGTGTTCTCCGTGCTGTCTGTCATCACCCATGCAATATCTGCCTGCCTTCCTGCTGTAATGCCAATGGCACTTGAATAAAAGAATTTTTCAATAGTATCTTTTGCAGGTTTGCGGTGAATAAATGGATTGTGACTGAGGATATTCCCATCCTTCATCACCAGGTTCAGATTGCGATTGGTTTGAAATGAAAAAAAAGTGCCGTTCACCACCAGTAGCGGTGCATGATGGCGCTCATGGAATTCAGATGGTTTTAATCTCCGGTTCCAGGTGGTGTCAGTGGTAAAGTCAAGCGCCCTGTCACCCAGGTCCACAATTACATAATATGCTCTGAATGGAGCTGTATCAATCTTCTGATCTGTAAAAAAAATATTGATTGAAGCAGGAAGTTCACCAAATGAATGGTTTACCTGTTTCCACTGCAATTGTGCATTTATGGAAAAACTGTAAAAGAGGCATAGAATGAAAATGGCAATGCGCATCATATTCAGGAAATAATTGCTTCTTTCTCTTTAAGCCAGGCATTCTTTCCATAACCCGGAATAACATGTCGTTCGCTATGGTAGGAAGATCGAACGAGTGGACCACTTTCAACATAGTCCAGTCCTGCTTCATACCCTGCTTCCCTGAATTCGGCAAATTCGTCGGGATGTACAAAACGATGAACGGGAAGATGTTTTTTTGATGGTTGAAGATATTGGCCGATGGTTACTACATCACAACCAGCAGTGGCGAGGTCTTTTATGGTTTGAATGACTTCCTCTTTTTTCTCTCCAAGTCCGAGCATGATGCCACTTTTAGTACGCATGCCACCTTCTTTTAATATTTTGATCACTTCCATACTGCGCCAGTATTTTGCCTGTATCCTTACCTGGCGTGTAAGCCTTTCAACTGTTTCAATATTGTGTGAGACCACTTCAGGTGCCGCATCAATGATGCGTTGAATATTTTCTTTCTGACCTTTAAAATCAGGTATCAGTGTTTCGAGAGTTGTGTTAGGATTCAGTGACTTTACAGCTTTGATGGTATTGTACCAGATGATGGACCCGCCATCTTTGACCTCATCGCGGTCAACAGAGGTAATCACTGCGTGTTTCACTTTCATTAGGTGAATGGCTTCTGCTACACGTTGGGGTTCATCCCAGTCAATGGCTTCTGGCCTGCCGGTAGCTACTGCACAAAATCCGCAGCTGCGCGTACAGATATTACCCAGAATCATGAAGGTTGCCGTACCTGCGCCCCAGCACTCGCCCATATTCGGGCAATTACCGCTTTCACAGATCGTATGCAGCTTATGCGTATCTACCAGGTTGCGCACATGCTTATAGCTTTCTCCAATGGGAAGCTTTACACGAAGCCAATCGGGCTTTGTTCTTTTAGGGAGTTCCTGAGCACTAACTACGGCCAGTTCAATCATTCTTGTTTCTTTAATCCTGTTGGAGGGCTGCCCGGCAAATTTCCAAATAATCTGTCAAACGGCGAAAAGCATTCGTGTTAAAGATGCAATGCTATTTTCTTCTTCCAAAAACAAAGGCAATATGACCCTGGTAAAATAGTCGTTGCGGCCCGGCAGCCGTCTTATCTGAAGTAACGGGTGCCATAATGTTGATCTCTTTAGAATAGCCTTCCACGCTTAAACCGATCTCAATTGCCTGAACAGATTCGTTGAACCTTCCAAAATCAAATCGCAACCCGGTTTTAACAAAAATTCCCGGACGAAATTCAAGTTCCTTCCAGCCCTTTGTGAAGCCTGCCGCGGAATTATTGGGGTTATAGGTAAGAAACACCGTGCTGTCGCTGGATGAAAACCGAATGGTTTGTTCCTGTCCTGAACTGTTGGTATGAATATAATATGGTTTCAAAAATCCGAGTGCAATACCGGCCTGTGCCAGTCCAATCACGGCAATTCCATTTTTATTGCCTTTTTGTCCGAAAATATATTGTTGTCCAAAACCAAGTTTTGCCTGGTAAAAATTATTGACCTTACCAAAAATGTAGGGGGCCTGGAAAAAGGTGCCACCGCTTTTTTCTTCCTTGGGATGTTTGATCTCGGTGATCTCTATGGAATAGGTGTTGGTAAATCGCTGTGAACGGCGTCTGCCCAGTTCAAAAAATAATCCGTATCCGTTGGTGCGGAGCTGAAGGCCAAAACCTGTTTGCTTTACATAGGCAAGGTTTCCTTCTTCTTCCTGCTTCATCATGTTGTTCAGCCTTTCCTTTTTTTCTTCCTTGCTGAGCTGAGCCGCATTCTTTTTTTCTTCCTGGGCCTCAGTCATAACAAAAGGAAGCAGGAAGAAAAGGATCAATAATAGTTTTTTCACTTATATAATTATGTTAGTAAGTAGAACGTAAATTTAGGCAAAAAAGTATGACTTCCACCGTGGTATATAATAGCGAACTCAGAACAACCTGTACCCATCTTCGATCCGGATCGGAGTTTGAAACCGATGCCCCGACAGATAACAACGGAAAGGGCGAAAGGTTTTCTCCCACCGACCTGATGGCTACCTCCCTGGCCACCTGCATGATCACGGTAATGGGAATAAAAGCCAGGTCTATGAATATTGAACTGGATGGAATTAAAATAAATGTCGAAAAGATCATGAAAGCCGAACCCAGGCGGGTTGGAGGTATTCATCTTTTTTTCCATATTCCGGAATCCCTTCAGCATCTTGAAGAAAAATCCATACATATTTTAAAGCAAACCGGGATCAATTGCCCTGTACAATTCAGCTTGCACCCTGATATTGAAGTGAATATAGACTGGGGTAACTGGGAAAAGGAAAATCCTTCCGGGTAAGGGCTTTTACGATTTTATTTTGAAAATATTCATTTTAGTTTTGCGCAAACCTTATCTATGAGAATGTTTGTTGCATTACTACTTGCCACCATCGTGATTTCATCTTGCGCCAGGTCGGTAACCCCTTCTGAAGCGGCCAGCGGTAAATACAAAAAATGCAGGGGCGTTATGTAATGCCCTTCCTTAGTAGCTGGTAACCCACAGAACACTCAAGACATTTTTTAGCGCTACAATATTGATTCAACAATTCATACAGTGCCTGGGAATGAAAAGCTGTTCTATTGGGTACACCCAGTTGTGTGAATTTTTTAGTAACGGAATTCACTTCAGCATCAAGTTCATTCAGCAGCCGTACGGCTTTTTGTTTTAAATGATCATCCTTATGGTATTGTCCATACATAAAAACAAAGGGGATTATTGTATTTATAATAATGTTGTCTATTGTTTCTTTTCCAAGGTTTTTCTTTTTGTAAGATGATGGTTCATCCAGCATGTAGTGGTAAAGCCAGAAATCATTGGGGGTAAGATTAAAAAAAGCGCGCAGGCTTTTAAGGTCTTCCGTCTTCATAAAAAAATCCATGAAAATATCCTGCTGATGTAATAACATGGCCAGTTGTGCCAGCCTGAGCGAAGGAAAATTTCCCGGGCGCATTCTTAAAAAATGAACAGGTGTGGCAACAGGAATGAGGTTATATTTCTTTTGTAGAAAAAAATATTCCCTTGCCAGCAATCGTGGATACGATTCAGAGAAATCATTTCTTAACAAATTCGCCTGCCCTAATAACAAAGCTTCCAGATGGTGAATCTGTGTGCGGTGTTTCGTGAGCAGATTAAATGGTAAACTCGTTGCAATGGCCTCAAAAGCGTCGCCATTCACACGGCTTCCAAAATTTCTTGCCAGTAATCTCCAGAAAACTTCTTCCCAATGATACTTTGTTTGCTCTAACAGTTTGGTAATGTCCAGCGCCTTTCTTGTCAATCGTTCCGCAACCAGTCTTTCGATCCATTTCATCCATACCAGTTCATTGATCTCTGCAATGTTTCCTGAACAATGAATCGGTTGCTGATCCATCATCAGTGAGCGGTATTTTTGAAGGAGGCCATTGGAAATTCTGGGCTCCAGTTCCAGTACGGGGATCAAAGGATCGCTGTCCGTTTTGTCGTGCAGGTAAACCACATGGAGGATCACGTTGTTATAATTTTCATCATCGCTGTGCCCATGAGCATCCCACTGCGAAGTCAGGCAATGGATTTCCAAAGATCCGGCAAGAACTGTTTGACCAATTTTTATTTGCGCATGGAGAAAATCGGGGCCCTGGTTTTTATTAAACGTTCCGGCATGAATGATACAGATCTCCTCGCCACCGACAGCGCACAATTCCTGCAAATTAAAATATTGGAACTGCCATATAAACTGAAGCAACTTTTCATCAATATGCTCCGGCATTTTTTTGTTCATGCGCGAAATCGCACATTTGCTGACCTTTTCATTCATCCATCCAAACTAACAAGCTGAAAAGAAAAACCGTTGTATATTTTCACCGATTTCAGGAAGAAAATTCTTTTAACGCCTGCATTACCCTGCTTACAGGCAAGCCCATTACATTGTAAAAATCTCCCCTGATGGATTTAATTCCGGTTACCCCGATCCATTCCTGTATCGCATAGGCACCTGCCTTGTCGTATGGCTGATATTTGTCCACATAAAATTGAATTTGTGCGGTATCGAGCGGATGGAATTCAACATCTGTAATATCAGAAAATGCTATTGTTTTGGAACCCTTCATGATCACCACGCCTGTGATCACCCGGTGTGTGTTCCCGCTCAGTTTTGTCAACATTCGGATGGCATCTTCCCTATCTTTTGGTTTGTTGATGATCTCTTCTGATAAAACCACCACGGTATCTGCAGCAATAATGATTTTATTTTTGGCCTGCGCCAGCACGGCCTTTGCTTTATTAAGGGCAATATGTAAAGGAATGGCTTCTGCTGAAAGTTCAACAGGAAAACTTTCATCCGTTGGTTCAACCAGAACATCGAACTCCAGTTCTGCCCATTCCAGTAATTGTTTGCGCCGTGGTGATTGGGATGCAAGAATAATTTCAGCCATAATTAAAATAGATTCTGAAAAAGATCATCGAAGCAATACCGGTAAACATGATAAATTTTGTAAGGCGGCTTAAAAAAGCAAAATCATTTGAACTTTGTGCTTTCGACAATTTGAAGAGCACATATACCAGCGGTACTATAATAAAGATGCTATTATAAATAACAGCGAGCCACCACTTGAACATCAAAACGTAAAGTTGTAAAATGATCATGGAACCCAGGAGCACTACCAGCCACACAATGGTATAAATTTTTGTAGTTCGGACACCGGAAACAATAGGCAGCGTTTTACAACCATAACGTGCATCGCCTTCAATATCCTGCATATCTTTAATGGCTTCACGAATAAGTGAGATCACAAATGCAAAACCAGCATAGAGGAAAGCGACGCGAAAAAACTTCACTGCAGTATCTCCACCCGATCCAAGGGCATCATAAGGAGTTGTAAATGCAAAAAACAATATCAGCACCGTCCATGCGGTAAGTATGGAGATCACAATATTGCCGATCAGCAGCTGCTTTTTAAAAGAAGTGGAATAAAACCATAATAGCAGTACAACAAAAATATTTGCGGCTATCAGGTACCATTTTGTAAGTCCCACTGCAAGTGCGGTTGCCAGTATGCCCATGAAGCTAAATAAAAAATGCCAGAGGATAGCCCAGCGCCGGTTGACCGATCTTACAAAAACATTTTCCTGCGGTTTATTTATCTGGTCGATGTTAAGGTCAAAATAATCATTGATGATGTAACCGGCAGCTGCGATCAGAACAGAAGCAGATATCAGCCACACAAGTGTACGCAGATCATTTGACCCGTATAAGGGCTGAAATACACAGAAATAAAATAATAACTGCGTTAGGATAATAAATACCAGGTTTGGCCAGCGGATCAGTTTAAAAAAAGCACGAATCAGTTTCATGCACTTATCTTGAGGAGATGCTGGTATTATAATGCCAGTGCCCATTCAGCTTTAATACTTTTTCAATCACATCACGCACACAACCCATTCCGCCGGGCAGCGGAGCGATATAATGACTTACTTCCTTCACTTCATCTGCAGCATCGGCAGGACAACAGGCAAATCCTGCTTTTTGCAAAACCGGAACATCGGGAAGGTCATCACCCATGAACAGGATCTCCTCCCATTTCAAACCATTTATTTCCAGGAAATGTTCCATGAATTTCAGTTTATCGCTGATGCCCAGGTGTGCTTCTTCAACTCCCAGGTACTGAAACCTCCTGATCACAGGTTCTGAAGTTGCACCTGAAAGAATAATGACCTTGTAAGCCTGCTTCACTGCCATTTGCAATGCAAGTCCATCCTTAATATGCATTTGCCTTGCCTGAAGCCCGTTTTCCAGCAGCAGCACGGTGCCGTTGGTCAGCACGCCATCCACATCAAATACAAAAACCCTGATATTTTTAAACTTCTCCAATACGTTCATGCCAGTGAATTAGGAAACCTGAATCTTCCTGCAAATGTAACCAGAGAAAATTAAGCTACACAGCAATTATCAGCGTTGGTTGTAGATGCTTTCAGAAAGCAGTTCATAAATTTTTTTCATGTGGGGATGGTGTTCCAGCAGGCTTACATGTTTTTCCATGGTGCTTCTGTCGTTCCTGATTGCCGGTCCCGTCTGTGTTTGAGAGGGCGGCACATCATCCAGTCTTGCTGCTGTTTCCCTGATCAGCGGAAGCAGCATATAAAAGTCGATACCTTCATCTTTACAATATTTTTCAGCCATTGTATATAGATGGTTCACAAAATTATTACAGAACACCGCTGCCAGGTGGAGCTTCATTCTTTGCGCATCATCTGCACGGATCACTTTATCGGAAATAGTATGCGCGAGTGTATCCAGTTCTTTCATAGTGGCTTCATCACTGGCATCAATGATCACGGGAATCTCCGGCAGGTAGGTCAGGCCTTTTCGTAAACTTTGCAGCGGGTAGAAAACACCAAAATGATTGGTAGCGTTTTTCAAAACTTCCTTCGATACGGATGCTGCGGTGTGCACTACTGTTTTTCCCTGCAGGTTTAATTCTACCAGCACTTCTTCCACAGCAATATCAGAAACGGCGATAATATAAATATCCGCATCTTTCACAACCACGTTCCAGTAATTGGTGGATTCTGTTCCCAGGTCATAGGCCAGTTCACTGGCTTTCATTGAGTCTCTGCCAAACACCTGCACGATCCTGTGCCCTGCTGCCTGCAGTTTTCTTCCCAGTACGGCAGCAGTGTTCCCTGTTCCAATAATTACAATTTCCATCTTATATCTTTATATTTCCTGTTTAAAGTTAACTGCAATTTTCAATAAGACAGATCAATTAGCACATGGGCCCTGCAAACAAACTGGCAATAAAATATATAAAAGGAAAGTTCCGGTTACTTTCTGCTTTATCAAAAAGGAAAGCTGCTGAAAAAGCCTTTCAGCTTTTTTGCACACCGCAATTCCGGAATAAGAAAAAAATACCGGCTGTATTTGAAAGCGGAGAAAAAATAAACCTTACCATAAACAATGATACAGTCAGGGGCTACCGGTTCAACCATCCTTCTGATAAAAAATTGATCATCTGCCATGGGTATGAATCCAGCATCATCAACTTCGACAGGTACATCAAACCGCTTGTAAAAAAAGGATATGAAGTGCTGGCATTTGACGCGCCTGCCCACGGGCGCAGTTCAGGAAAGCGGATCAATGCCCTTATTTATAAGAATATGCTTTTAGCGATCGATAAACAATATGGGCCAATCAAAAATTTTATCGGGCATTCGCTTGGCGGACTTGCACTTAGTCTTTTTCTGGAAGAAACACCACATGATGAAGCATATAAATTGGTGTTGATCGCCCCCGCTACCAGCACCACAACGGCGGTCAATCATTTTTTTAAATTTCTTGAACTGGATGAAGGGGTGCGAACGGCCTTTGACAACAAAATAAAAGAGATCAACAACCATCCGCCCTCCTGGTATTCTGTGGCAAGGGCAGCAGACTACATTAGGGCAGAGGTATTGTTTTTGCAGGATAAAAATGATGAAATGACGCCCTTGTCTGATGTGAAACCCATCATCAATAAAAATTATCCGAATTTCAGGTTTATAATATCCGAAGGTTTGGGGCACAGGAGGATTTACCGGGACAGCGGCTCATTTACATCCATCATTGAATTTTTCTAATTTTTTCAATCATTCAGATGCAGCAATTATATTCTTTTCTGGCACTCGGGGATTCCTATACGATCGGCGAAGCTTTACCGCTGTCAGAAAGTTTTCCATACCAGGCGGTGCAAATGCTGAGAAAGAAAGGTCTGGATTTTGCCGCTCCGGAGATCATTGCAAAAACAGGCTGGACCACGGATGAATTGCAAAATTCCATTTCAAAATACAAATTTCAACCCAGGTATGATTTTGTTTCGCTGCTGATTGGAGTGAATAACCAGTATCGTGGAAGGGAAGCAATGTCGTACAAAATGGAATTTGAAAAACTGATGAAGAGATCGATCAGTCTAGCCAACGAAAAGCCCTCCCATGTTTTTGTGATTTCCATTCCGGATTATAGCGTTACGCCTTTCGCTTCGGCTATGGATATTGAAAAGATCGCCAGAGAGATCGACATTTTCAACAATATCAACAAAGCTGTTTCCATTCAATACAAAACCCAATACATCGATATCACCCCAGGATCAAAAGAAGCCGCTAATGATGAAGCGCTGGTTGCACCGGACAAGCTGCACCCCTCCTCAAAAGAGTATAAAAAATGGGCGCTGAAAGTTTCAGGAAAAATCGCCAGACTGTTAAAATAGCCCATGGGCGACTGCCCCGCTTTTATAATAATTAATATACTTGCCTTATACTTGCATGTCCGCAGTACTAAAAAAAGGACTGAATTAAAAGCTTATGCCGAAGAATTTGTTGATAGTGGAGTCGCCAGCAAAGGCTAAAACCATAGAAAAAATTTTGGGCAGCGATTTCGAAGTAAAGAGCTGTTATGGACACATCCGCGACCTTGAAAAAGACGATATGGGCATTGATGTAAAAAATCATTTCAAACCCCGATATATCGTTCCCGATGATAAGAAAAAAGTGGTGAATGATCTGAAAGCCCTTGCTAAAAAAAGCACTGAAGTATGGCTGGCAACGGATGAGGACCGCGAAGGTGAGGCCATCAGCTGGCATCTTTGCGAAGTACTTGGACTGGATCCTGAAAAAACAAAAAGGATCGTTTTTCATGAGATCACCAAACCCGCTATTCAAAAAGCGGTGCAGAATCCCCGGACAGTTAATATGAACCTTGTGAATGCACAGCAGGCACGCCGCGTGCTTGACAGGATCGTAGGGTTTGAATTAAGCCCGGTGTTATGGCGCAAGATCAGTATGAAGAATAACCTGAGCGCCGGAAGGGTTCAAAGTGTGGCGGTAAGACTGATTGCAGAAAGAGAGCGCGAGATCAATGCCTTTACGCCTCAGAGCAGCTTTAAAGTGGAAGCGCTTTTAACGGCCACCGATGATAATGGTAAGGCCATGATGTTTAAAGCAGAAGGAACCAGGTTCCCGAAATCTGAAGATGCTGCAGATTTTTTAAATCAATGCATTGGGGCTAAATATTCTGTTAAGGACATACAGGTGAAACCTGCCAGAAGAAGTCCGGCAGCACCTTTTACCACTTCCACCCTGCAGCAGGAAGCCAGCAGGAAACTAGGCTATGGTGTAAGCCGCACAATGCTGCTTGCGCAGAAACTTTACGAGAACGGACACATATCTTATATGCGTACCGATAGTGTAAGTCTGAGCGAAACAGCAATGGATGATATCAGGAAAAACATCAGCGGCTCATTTGGTGACAGGTATTTCCAGGCGCGAAAGTTTAAAAACAAAAACGAATCTGCACAGGAAGCGCATGAGGCCATTCGCCCAACATATATGTCGAAGACAACGGTGAGCGATCCTGATACAGGAAAATTGTATGAACTGATATGGAAAAGAACCATGGCCAGCCAGATGGCTGATGCCGAACTGGAAAAAACAATTGCCAGGATCCATGTTTCAACCAATAGTGCTGAATTGACCGCACAGGGAGAAGTAATGAAGTTTGAAGGATTCATGAAAGTGTATAAGGAAGATGTAGATGATGATGAGATCGATGAAACAAAAGAACAGGACCAGGAAGGCATGCTGCCACCATTGAAACCCGGACAAACACTAGGCTTCAGGGAAATGAGGGCCATTCAACGATTTACCCGCGCCAATCCAAGATATACAGAAGCCTCATTGGTAAAGAAACTGGAAGAACTGGGCATTGGAAGACCATCCACCTTTGCGCCTACCATTTCTACGATCCTTAAAAGAGGATATGTAGAAAAGCGCGATAAAGAAGGTGTGCAAAGGACTTACGAAGTGTTTGCATTAAAAGAAGACCAGGTTACCAAAAAAACAGAAACGGAAAACACGGGGGCAGAAAAATCCAAACTGTTCCCTACCGATCTTGGTTTGGTGGTGACGGATTTTTTAAAACAGCATTTTGATGAGATCATGGATTATGGTTTCACTGCCCGCATCGAAGAAGAATTTGATGATGTTGCCAGGGGGAAGATCGTATGGAGTAAAATGATCAATGATTTTTACAGTCCGTTTAAAGTAGATGTTGATAAAACAATTGAAACTGCAGAACGCATCCGGGGAGAAAGAGAACTTGGAAATGATCCGGTAACAGGAAAACCTGTAATTGCCAGGATGGGCAGGTATGGACCGATGGTACAGATAGGAAAAACAGAAGATGAAGAAAAACCCAAATTTGCCAGGCTGAAGCAGAACCAGAGCATTGAAACGATCTCGCTTGAGGAAGCCATGGATCTTTTCAGGCTGCCTTTATCACTTGGTGAATATGAAGGACAGGAAATCAGTGTGAATTCAGGCAGGTTCGGACCTTATATAAAAATGGGTGAACAATTTATTTCTCTGCCGAAGGGAACTGAACCACTGGAAGTGGATATGGAAAAAGCCATAGTGCTTATCAGTGAAAAACAGAAAGCAGATGCGCCGGTTGCCCACTATGAAGGGCTTCCTGTTACAAAAGGAAAAGGAAGGTTTGGACCATTTATTAAGTGGAATGATCTTTATATTAATGTGCCAAGGGCTTATAACTTTGATACACTGACCGAACCCGAAATGCGGGAGCTGATTGAAAAGAAAGTTGAAAAAGAATCCAACAGGTTCATTCAGCAATGGCCTTCAGAAAAGATCTCGATTGAAAATGGCAGATGGGGTCCATTCATCAGGTTCAACAAAAAAATGCTGAAACTGGGCCGGAAAAAAGATGGAGAGAAATATACGGCTGAAGAACTGACGACCATTGCTGTGGAGGATATAAAAAAAATGATTGAAGATCAGGTGCCAGGTGCGTTTACAAAAAAAGCAGCTGCAAAAAAATCACCAGCAAAGAAAGCAGCAGCAAAAAAGGCAGCACCTAAAAAAGCCGCTACAAAAAAAAACCCTAAAAAATAGGCACAATAATTTTAGCACAGTGTGAATGGAGGAAACCAAAGAAATATCAGCTTTATTGACCCTCATCGATGATCCCGATGAAGAAGTGTTTGGTGCTGTTACCAGTAAGATCATCAATTTAGGCCGAACCATTATTCCCAACCTCGAACATCTTTGGGAAACCACACCCGATGAGCAGATACAGGAAAGAATTGAACTGATCATTCACAAACTGCATTTTAATGACCTGGAAGAAGATTTCCGTCAATGGTCATTATCCGGCCACCATGATCTTCTTGTTGGCGGTTTGCTTGTTTCAAAATTTCAATACCCGGACCTAACCACAAGTGCTGTTTTACTGGAGGTTGAAAAGATCCGGCGCAATATCTGGCTGGAGCTGAATAATTATCTTACTCCACTTGAACAGGTAAGGATCATTACCGGCATTTTATATAGCTATTACAGTTTAAAAGGCAGTGAAGTTACCTATAAAGATATCAATGATTTCCTGATTCATAAAGTGCTGGAATCAAAAAGAGGCAACCAGTTGAGCAATGGTATTGTTTATCTCATCCTTTGCGATTTACTGGATGTTCCCGTAAAAGCCATTGGAGTACCCCGACAATTTGTGCTTGCATATTTCAAACCGGGTTACAGCACTGAATCCACCAGTGACTATTCAGAAAAGATCGAATTCTTTATTGATCCTTCCAGCGGGATGGTGTTTTCACATAAGGATATCGAAAATTATTTTAAAAGAATTTCGGTACCGCCTGTTGATGCTTATTTTAAACCGCTTACCAATAAACGCGTGATACAGTACCTGCTTGAAGAAAGCGCGCGTTGTTTTGATAATGAAAAAGAAGGTTACAAACAAGAAGAATTACTCAAACTCGCTATCTTGCTTGATCAATAAATTACATGGAAACCATCAGCTGGTACGACTTTGAAAAAATCGATATACGCGTTGGTACCATCATCGATGTAAAACCTTTTCCGAAAGCAAAAAAGCCCGCTTACCAGTTAAGGATCGATTTTGGCAACCTGGGTGAAAAGCAATCTTCAGCGCAAATCACAGCACATTATTCCATAGAAGACCTGGTCAATAAACAGGTGATCGCCATTGTAAATTTTCCACCAAAACAGATCGCCAACTTTTTAAGTGAATGTCTTGTCCTTGGTATTTATGATGAATCAAATGAGGTGGTACTTTTGTCACCCGAACGATCTGTATCCAATGGATTAAAAATCGGCTGATGTCTTTGTATGCTTCCATAATTCCTTCACCGCTTGGTCCTGTTTCGGTCAGGTGCACCGATACGGCCATTCAGGAGATTAGATTCCTTGAAGAAGGTGCCTTAATAAAAATAGAAAAACATCCTTTGCTGGATGCATGCACCACACAGTTGCAGGCTTATTTTGAAGGAAAACTTAAAAACTTTGATCTTCCGGTAGCGCAAACCGGAACCGACTTTCAGCAAAAGGTCTGGGCGCTTTTATTGAAGGTTCCCTATGGAAAAACACAAACCTACCTGCATCTTTCAAATACCTACGGAGATGTAAAAGCCATAAGAGCTGTGGCTGCTGCCAATGGCAAAAACAATATTGCAATTGTAATTCCCTGTCATCGTATTATAGGAAGTAATGGATCACTTACAGGTTATGCCGGCGGACTTTATAGAAAAAAATGGCTGCTGGAACATGAAATAAAAACCAAACAGACCCTTCTGCATTTCTAACCCCCTTCTTCTACCACATATAACCACATTCAACAATCTTCAACAACATTCAACCATGTTCAACAACATTCAACGCCATTCATCCCCTACCCTCCATTCAACTCACTGCTTGTAAACGCCAATGGCAACAGTTTGCTGGCACTTTCGATAACATAAACAGGTCCTGACATTCCGCCAAGCACCAGTTGCACCCGGTGATTCACCCGTGATTCAAATTCCTGTAACGACTGACGGCAAATGCCACAAGGGGAAATAGGATGGTCGCTTTTATGATTTTCACTTTTATAGCTGATCGCTATCGTCTCGATCGGAATTTTTGGAAAAAGAGATGATGCAGCAGCGAGCAAAACTCTTTCAGCACAAAGTCCAACCGGGAATGAAGCATTTTCCTGGTTGCTTCCAGCAACGATCTCTCCATTCGCCAGTTTGGCAACAGCACCCACCTGGAAATTAGAATAGGGTGCATAGGCCTGTGCAGTCACTGCTCTTGCCTCGCTTAACAGCCATTGTTGTTCTTCTGGTAATTCTTCAAGGTTCTCGTAAACACGATAACTGAATTCAAACTTGTTTTCTTTCATAATAAAAAAAATGTCCCGCTGGTGCGGGACGGCTAAAGGTAATTTATTTTACAGTGCGGAACAACCTGCTCCATCTGGGTCCGCCTTCCCAACTGAACCAGATCAGCCAGGCTTTTCCTACAATTCGGTCTTCAGGAACAAAACCCCAGTAACGAGAATCCTGTGATCCCTGCCGGTTATCTCCCATCATCCAGTAATAATTCATTTTAAATGTATAACTGCTGGTTTCCTGTCCATTCAATAAAAACTTGCCATTCACCATTTCAAACTGGTTGCCTTCATATACACGAATCGCTCTTTCATACAAGGCATAATTTTCTGGAGTGAGTTGCAGACTCTCGCCTTTCCTGGGAATCCAGATGGGCCCATAATTATCCCTTGTCCAGTTTTCATGATAGCTGTCATAAGGAAATACAATACCGCCACTTGCCTCGGTATTGGCCGCCACCTTTCTTGCAATACCATTTTTGATGAGGGCTATTCTTGCCGTTTCCGTGAGTGTCATGTTGTACACGTTGGGTTGATTGCCCTGGGTGAATTCACCACGATCCACATCAACATTGTATTCATCTTTCATAGCCTCTGCATCCAGACGCTGTCCATTTGTAACAACGGTATATCTGATAAGCGATGCAGAGGGAATATTTTCCTGTTGTCCGTTTACATACACCACATTTTCCTTCACTTCGATTATATCTCCTGAAATGCCCACACATCTTTTAATGTAATTATCTGATTTATCAACGGGATGAACAGCAAGCGGATATTCCTCCGGATGGTCAAGAATGTATTTTGATGTAGGGTCCCCAGCCTGTGCCAGCCTTTTAATATCATAATAGGGAATGGCAGATTGGAAATCTGGATGATTGATTACCGTATCACCTGCAGGAAAATTAAATACAACCACATCTCCCCTTTCCACCGGCGAAGTAAACCAGCGGATATATGGAATCGAGACAGCTTGAGTATAGGATTTACGGCTGCTGCCCGGAACATAATTATGCACAAATGGAATAGACAGTGGTGTGTTGGGAATGCGCGGGCCATAACTGAATTTGCTAACAAAAAGAAAATCATTCACCAGCAGGGTTTTTTCCATGGAACCGGAGGGAATCGTATAAGCTTCAAAAACAAAGGTCCTGATAAGCGTTGCGGCAACAATCGCGAATACCGCTGCATCCACCCATTCTCTCCAGGCCGGCTTTTTATAATGTTTTACCCCTTCCGGACCTATATAACGCACTTTATCGGAATAGCCCAGGTAAGGAAAATACAAGGGTGCAAAGAGCGCAGCCAGTGTATGATCAACAAAACCAAATTTGCCATAGAGTTTTACAAATTCAATGAAAATGCCCGGAGTGATAAACCAGCCTACTACTGGAATAAATTGCCAGAACACCCAGTGCTTGGGCCTTTGGGCAAGTTCCTGCATGATCCAGGTATTATAAAAAGGAACAAATGCTTTCCATTGGGGTACACCAGCTTTTTCAAACATCTTTGCCAGACCGAAGGAAGGTAAAAAAACGAGCAGGAATGAAATCAGGTAAACAATAAAGACATGATAAGCCGGCATTCTTTTATTTTTAAAAGAGACAAATGTATTATTTTAAAGATGTAGTGGTTGGCAATGTAAGCAAAGTTTTTGCTAAAGTATATAAAAGGCAAATATCATAAAGCATGCAGGAATTTACAATACGTGATATAGAAAATCTTACAGGAATCAAGGCGCATACACTTCGGATCTGGGAAGTGCGCTACAAGATGCTCCGTCCGAAAAGAAAAGATAGTTTGCACAGGGTTTATGATAACGAAGATCTCAAACACATGCTGCGGGTTTCTTTTCTTTACCACAACGGTTGGAAAATTTCCAAGATCGCTTCATTAGATCCTGCCAATGTTGAAGAAGAGGTGCGTAAAGTTACCATGGTTACAGACGTCCCTTCAACATTTATCAATCAACTGCTGGAAGCAGCGGTTGATTTTGATGAATATAAATTCACAAAGATCCTGAACAGCATAATTGCGTCAATAGGATTTGAAAAAACGATGACAGAAGTATGTTATCCCTACCTCACCAAATTGGGTCACCTCTGGTCAACCAATAATGTAATTCCAGCCCAGGAACATTTTTCAAGTTATATGGTGCAGAACAGGGTTATTTCAGAAACGGAACAACTTGCTGTAAAAGGGAAAAAACCAGAAATCATTTTACTCTGTCCCCAGGGAGAATACCATGAACTTCCATTGCTGTTCATCAATTACCTGCTCAAAAAAAATGGATGGGGCACATTGTACCTCGGAGCCTCGGTAAGTTTAAAAGAACTATCAGAAGTCGTTGCAATTCCGGGTATCCGTTACATTTATATTCACCTGATCACAAACTTTACAGGTTTTGAACTGCAAGAGCTTATGGAAAGAATCTGCACCTCTTACCGTGATAAAGAGATCATTGCTTCAGGAAATGGTTTCCGGTTGTTGCAAAGAAGTTTTACCAACCTGACCGTATTGTTGAATGATGCAGCTATTTATTCGTTTGTACGCAGAGATCATTTGGGAAGTACATAAAGCCGGATATCTTCCTTAGTAATGCCTTTCCCGGAGAGGATCACCAGTCGTTCCACCACGTTTCTTAATTCCCTGATGTTTCCTGTCCAGTTGTATTCCTGAAGCAATTTCAGCGCATCATCCGAAATCATTTTTCTTGAAATGCCATAGTCTTCACATATATCATCCAGAAAACTTTCTACCAGCATGGGAATGTCTTCCCTTCTTTCATTTAAAGAAGGCACATGAACAAGAATGACACTTAACCGATGGTAAAGATCGAGTCTGAAGGTCTTTGCTTCCACTTCTTTCATCAGGTCTTTATTGGTGGCTGCGATCACTCTTACATCAACAGTGATATCCTTATCGGCGCCAACCCTGGTGATTTTCCCCTCCTGCAATGCCCGCAATACCTTGGCTTGTGCATTCAGGCTCATATCTCCTATTTCATCCAGGAAAAGCGTACCGCCATTCGCCTGTTCAAATTTTCCAATTCTTTGTTTGATGGCTGAGGTAAAAGATCCTTTTTCATGACCGAATAATTCACTTTCAATCAATTCTCCTGGAATCGCCGCACAGTTAACTTCCACCAGTGCATTTCCAGCACGGTTGCTTTTTTCGTGAAGCCAGCGGGCAACCAGTTCTTTTCCTACTCCATTGTCACCGGTAATGAGTACACGTGCTTCAGTTGGACCTACTTTCTCTATAGTGTCTTTTATTTTTTTAACAGGCTCGGAGCCGCCGATCATTTCCTGCACCTTAAAGACACGACGCTTTAAGGTTTTTGCTTCATTAACCAGACTGTTTCTTTCCATCGCATTACGGATGGTGATCAGCAAACGGTTAAGGTCAGGTGGTTTTTGAATGAAATCATAAGCGCCCTTTTTAACCGCTTCAACAGCCGTTTCAATATTTCCATGTCCTGAGATCATAATGATCGGAACATCGGGATTGGATTCAACAGCCCGCTGTAAGAAATCAATACCATCGATCTTGGGCATTTTAATATCACAAAGCACTACATCAAAGGTTTTCTCCTTAAATTTTCTCAGGCCTTCTTCACCATCAGAGGCTTCTTCAATTTTATATCCTTCAAACGAAAGTATTTCAATCAATGTTTTACGAATCGCCTTTTCATCATCAATGATCAGTATTGTGGCCATATGGGGTTTTGAATGAAGCGCAAAGAAACAAAATAGAACTTAGAAAAATGAAGTGAGGGCGGTGGGAAAAAAAAAGGCCGGATAGAAATCCAGCCTCGTGTAAAATCCAATATCCTATGAAAAACCGAGACAAAGATGTGGTCTATATTTCAGATTTCAAAACTTATTTTAAAATTTCTTTAAGAAAAATTGAACAATTGATAATGAATCTTTTATGTCGTTTATATAAATAAACAAATAAACCCGCAACTGGTGCGGGTTTTATAAAAAGTTTCAATAGAATTACTTGTTCATGTACATAACTTCCTTTACCAGCTTTACAGTTCTTGGCACATCGGGAAGGGCTGCGGCCACCAGGTTGGGTGCATAGTGTAAAGGAGCATCGGCAGCGGTGATCCTACGGATGGGCGCATCCAGGTAATCAAAGCCTTCTTTCTGGATCCTGTAAGTAATCTCGGATGAGATGGAAGCAAAAGGCCATTGTTCTTCAACGATCACCAAACGGTTGGTTTTCTTAACGCTTTCAAGAATGGTCATCCAGTCCAGCGGACGGATGGTTCTAAGATCAATCACCTCCGCACTTATGCCTTCTTTTTCCAGCTCCGCCGCAGCTCCCAGCGCTACTTTCATCATTTTATTAAAAGAAACAATGGTTACATCATCACCCTTTCGCTTAATATCCGCTTTACCCAGTTCAATATAATATTCCTCTTCAGGCACTTCAAACTTCTCGCCATACATCACCTCGCTTTCCATAAAAACCACAGGGTCTTCTTCATACCGAATGGCCTGCTTCAATAATCCTTTGGCATCATAACCATTGCTTACAGACACCACTTTTAAACCGGGAATGTTCGCATACAAAGATTCAAATGCGGTGGAATGCTGCGCACCTAATTGGCCAGCAGAGCCATTCGGCCCACGAAAAACAATAGGACAAGAAATTTGTCCCCCACTCATAGCCAGCATTTTTGATGCGGTATTCAGGATCTGGTCCAACGCCAATACTGCGAAATTCCAGGTCATGAATTCCAGTACAGGACGTAAACCATTTTGGGCGGCACCTACCCCAACAGCGGTAAACCCTAGTTCGGAAATTGGCGTATCAATTACCCGCTTCGGCCCGAATTCGGCAAGCATACCCTGGCTCACCTTGTAAGCTCCATTGTATTCAGCCACTTCCTCCCCCATTAAAAATACGCGCTCATCCCTGCGCATTTCTTCGTTCATGGCTTCACGGATGGCTTCGCGAAATGGTATTTGTCTCATGTAAAAATGATTGTTTTAAGCCGGGCAAATTTAGCAGACTGCACCCAATTTACCTAAAATGAAAAAGTCCTGCAGGGTGCAGGACTTTCCAATATAAATCAGGCTCTTAGTCGCCCACGCAATCCTTTGCCCACAGATTAACCTGGTCCACGGTCATTTTACCACCGGCCTCTTTAAAGTCGGGGTAAACAGACTGCGCTTTGGTAAGTACACAGGCACAATATTTCTGCGCGCTGTCTCGACTGATATTTCTTCCTGCTTCTTCTATGCAATCATTCATAAAATTCACCTGGTCTTCATTTGACCATGGTTTTCCGCCATTTGTCTGGGTGGCGTTCTTTTCATCGGAATTCGTTTCCTTATTATTTCCACTGTTGCATGCGAGCAGTGAAAATGAACAAAACAGTAGGAACAGGTACTTCATTTTTAATTGGTTTATGGTTAAAGGTAGTGTTGCAAAAAATCTACCACACAGGGAAATCAGGAATGGCGAAAGATTTGCAGCATTGAGGCATGAATGGAATTCAAATTCTTGGATTGGCAGCAGGAATACTTACGGCAAGCTCTCTGATTCCTCAGGTGATTAAAACTTATAAGGCAAAAAGCGCTGAAGATGTGTCGATAGTAATGCTGCTGGTGTTACAGGCCGGTATTATTTTATGGGTGCTTTACGGAATAAAAAGAGAAGATCTACCTATTATTGTCACCAATTCTTTTTCTCTCCTGGTAAATATTACAATGGTGGTATTGGGAATAAAGTATAAAAACGCCCCTCGAAAGGGGCAATAAATTATCCGGCATTTTCTATAACCATGGCAGAAGCGCCCCCGCCTCCGTTACAAATGCCTGCGGCCCCGTACCGGCCCTTGTTTTGTTTTAATACATTTATTAAACTTACAATGATTCTTGCCCCACTGCATCCCAGCGGGTGACCAAGAGAAACAGCCCCGCCATTCACATTTACACGTGCAGGATCCAGATCCATTTTCCTGGTGTTCACAATGCCCACAACACTGAAGGCTTCATTCAATTCAACAAAATCCACATCTTTCATTTCAATGCCTGCTCTTTTTACAGCAATCGGAACGGCAATGCTGGGCGTAGTTGTAAACCAGGTAGGTTCCTGCTCTGCATCCGCATAACCCCTGATGATGGCAATTGGTTGAATGCCAAGCGCTTCTGCTTTTTCACGACTCATCAGCACAACAGCGGCTGCACCGTCATTCATCGTGCTGGCATTGGCGGCAGTAACGGTGCCTTCTTTTCCAAAAGCAGGTTTAAGTCCTGGTATCTTATCAAATTTTACATTCCAGGGCTCTTCATCCTTGGAAAAAATCACAGGATCTCCTTTCCTGGAAGGGATTTCCACCGGCACGATCTCATTTGAAAATTTCCCAGCTTCCGAGGCAGCCTGGCTTCTTTTATAACTTTCAATTGCAAAAGCATCCTGCTCTTCGCGGCTCACCTGGTTTTCTGTTGCACATATATCTGCCGCGCAACCCATAGCAAAATTGCTGTAGCAATCAGTTAAACCGTCTTTTGCCAAACCATCTATAAGACTTGAATTACCATATTTATTTCCCCATCTCAGGTTTTCAACATAAAAGGGCACATTGCTCATGCTTTCCATTCCACCTGCAACCACCACTTCGGCATCTCCAAGTAAAATGCTTTGTGCTCCCTGCGCAATGGCTTTCATTCCGCTGGCACAAACCTTATTAACCGTAGTACAAACCACCGCGTCCGGAAGTCCCGCCATTTTTGCTGCCTGCCTTGCAGGAGCCTGTCCAAGGTTGGACTGGATCACACAACCCATCAACACTTCATTGACCAATTCGGGTGCAATACCTGCTTTCTCTACAGCCGCCTTTATGGCAATTGCACCGAGTTTTGTTGCAGGAACATCTTTCAACATACCCCCAAAACTTCCGATAGGTGTGCGCACTGCGGAAACAATATATACTTCTTTCATATAGCGTATTTAGCGCCGCAAAGATAGATTTTTAATTGATGCTGAATGGCATCTTAACGCTCCTCCTTATCTCTTCCCAATTTGGATGCGTTGTGGTTTTGGGATACTTTCGCGGCTACGCACTGCTGATGGTTCCCTTTTATAAAAAATGTTTACTGGCCCTGGTATTTATTTCAATCGCTTTTTTTTCCACAGCAGAGGCACAATGCATCGCACCAACCCAGGCCGCCCCTTATTCAGAAAATTTTGAAAACAATAATGGAAACTGGGTGCCGGGCGGAACGGCTTCCGAATGGTCCTGGGGAACACCTATTAAAACAGTGATCAATGGAGCAGCCAGCGGAAGTAAATGCTGGATCACAGGTACCTTAACTCAATCTTCCTACAGCAATAACCAGAATTCAACGCTTACAAGTCCCTGTTTCAATTTTTCAGGACTTTCAAATCCTTTTATAAGGTTCTCTGTTTTTTGGGAAACGGAAAGAAAATATGATGGTGCAACGCTTCAATATTCTGTAAATGGTGGCAATACCTGGCAGATGTTGGGCGCTCATGCAGACTTTACCTCCTGCCCAACCTCCAACTGGTTTAATACAACTTCCATTACAGCACTTGGATCTGATGGATGGTCGGGGAATATCCAGTCCAATGCACCTTGCCCTGGTGGTGCTGGTAGTGGAAGTGGCCAATGGGTTACTGCGCAAAAATCAATTGCATTTTTGGGAGGACAAACAAATGTGCGTTTTCGTTTCAGGTTTGCTGCAGGAAGTGTTTGTAATAATTATGATGGTTTTGCGGTTGATGATATCTGGATTGGGGAAGCGCTGCCATCGAATGCAGATTTTAATTATGATTGCGGCAATTCGAACATGGTAAATTTCACCTCCATTCCTACGGTATGCAACCCTTCCTATTCATGGAACTTTGGCGATCCTGCATCAGGCGCATCCAATATTTCCACCTTATCCAACCCTGAACATTTTTATTCTGACCCGGGTGAATACACGGTAACATTAATTGTGAGTTCCTCTCAGTCTGCAACCATTTCCATTCAGAAAAAATTAAAAATTCTGGAAGTAAGTATTGTATTGGAACAACCTGTTTTATGTCACGGAGATAATATAGGTAGAATTAAAGCCACTGTTTTTCCTGCGGGCAATTATTCATACAGCTGGAATACCAACCCGCAGCAGTTTACACCCACACTCAATAACCTGCTGACAGGAACTTATACCGTTACAGTTAGTGGCGATCAGGCATGCAGATCTTCGGAAACCATTACCCTTACTTCACCTCCGATTCTGCAAATTGTTGATATTGTCAATCACCCCACATGCGGAAAGCAAAATGGACGCATAGAAGTGCAGCTATCTGGTGGTACTCCGGGATACAGTTTTTTATGGTATACTGTACCTGGAGATTCTATTCTAACTGGATTGGGCCCGGGTTCATATAATTTATTTGTACATGATCAGTTGGGCTGTGGCTCTGCTTATGATATCATCCTTTTTGACCAGAACCCGGTACAGTTGGATCTTGGAGAAGATACCCTGGTTTGTAATGGAACAGGATTTACATTGTCACCCGGGAATTTTCAATCCTATAAATGGCAGGATGGTTCTGTATTGCCGGAATTTAATGTCCCTGAAACGGGTATGTATTCGGTTACGGTTGGCAATGGAGATGGGTGCTTTGCCAGTGACAGCGTATTTATAAAATTCGGGTGTGCCGAATTGTTTTTTCCAAATGCAATGACACCGAACAAAGACGGAAAGAATGAAAGTTTTGGGGCACTTGGAGATCTGGCCGCTGTACAAAATTATTTGCTCGAAATTTTTGACCGATGGGGACAAAAGGTTTTTACCACTACTGATCCGGCAAAAAAATGGGACGGCAGGATCAATGGGAAAATGCATTCCTCTGGTAGTTTTGTATGGCTGGCCAGGTACCGGTTAACCGGAGGAGAAGGAACGCAATTAAAAAAAGGGACAATAACGGTTATCCGGTAATTCAAATGGTGGATGCCATTAAACAGACTTGCAAAAGCACTGCCCTGCACTATGATTAAAAAAAACGCATAACAGCTCCCATCCAATAATAAAAGAAGGAGTAAGAAATAACAGGCAGCCATTGTTCCTGACTGGATGAAAAGAAATTTAATCTTCAGCCTTATTGCTGACCAGTGATAACTTTGCAAAATCTGAACCTGCAAAGATCCTGGCCAGGTTGATGTCATTTGTTTTCTGGTAAGCTGCAAGGTTGGTCTGGGTAACGATTCTCCAGAAATTTTTGGCCTTAAGATCGTTATAATCTCTGCCCTTAACTATAAGTCCGCGAACGGGGTTTCTTTTTTTCAATTCAAAACGAATAATCTTGCCCTGGGGAATGGCTTCCTTAGCTAAAAATGTTTCAATTTGCTCTACTGTCATAGCGGGCTAAGGTAAGGGTTTAGCACATTCAATGAGATGTGTAAAAGTTAAAAAAATCAGAACTCAGCTGAAGTGTCAGCACTAAAGCATATACTTAAAGCACTTTTATTATTGCCTGATCAACTGAATTTCAGCATACAGCCTGATCTCATCAGATACCACTACATGACCGGCTTCTGTTATAGCACTCCAAACCAAACCAAACTCTTTCCTGCTGATCTTTCCTGATACTATAAATCCAGCTTTGGTCTGGCCATAAGGATCTACCACAATGCCCCCAAATTTCTCTTTTACCGTAACAGGACGGATATTGCCTCTGATCGTCAAAGTTCCATTAAGATGAGCATTGTCACCTTTTTCCTCGTATTCCGTTCCCGAAAATTTTAGTTGCTTGTTGATTTTCAGCGTCAAAAAAATCAGTAGATTTTAGATGCGTATCCCTTTGAAGATGATTCGTATCAAATGAATCAATGTCAGCAGTGAAATCAATTTTAATTTTCTTTTTTAAGATGGATTTAAATCTTTTGCAACTAATTCAAAAAGGACGGGTTTATTAACCAGGTTGTACTGTTCATTCAATAAACTGGCATTGATAAATCGAATGCCCCCGATTTTATTGGTGCCAAAAGCTTCATGAATATGGCCAAACACATGAACTTGTGGTTTAATTGTCATTATCCGCTCCAACAGGTCTTTATCTCCCACCTCCTGTTCATTCATCACCTGGTCTAAAATGCCTTTTGGTGGACCATGCGTGATCAGCAGGTCAGTATGGGCAGGAATCAGATCCCAGTGTTTACGAATGGCTTCTCCCCTTGCGCGGTTGAAAGCCCAGTTATAAAATCTGGGTGTTATTGGAGAACCCCAGATATGAATATCCTGGATCGTAATTCCTGAATCTTCAAGGTAGACTACATCATCCGGCAGTATTTTTTTGATTTGAACCGGCTTTTCTTTTTCGAAAAAAAAATCGTGGTTCCCTGCTATGAAAATTTTATGTGCAAATTTTTGCTTGCTGAACCAGTCAAGAAAATCTTCCACCTCCGACTTTCTTCCACGAAAAGAAACATCTCCTGCGTGAATCAAAACATCGCCAGGGGGAAGTTTTACATGATGATGGCGGCCATGCGTATCCGCTATTGCAACAAACTTCAATTTTTTATTATTATAAAATCATTTCAGATCGGAAGATCATCAGCGTGCGGATCGATTCCGGTTGGCCTCCTGGTCCTGGTTTTTTGGCTGTGGCTTAGATGGCTTCCCACCAGTTTGCTCACCATGATTTGTTTTCCGTTGATCACCTTCCTGTCCAAATGGCTGATTACTTTGATTTGCTGCTCCTCTTCCTGAGCTAACTGATTTGTTATGATCACTTCTTCCTGGCATAGTTATCATTTTTTAGTTAATATTGATCATTAAATTTTACATGAATTGTGCCATGATAACCCACTGTTGAACTTTAGGCCGCTACGGTTCTTCCTCTTTTTCTTATTGCTTTCCTATAATACGGTTTTAATTGCGCAGTCAAAAGATACTACGCTTCCCGGTGAACTTGAAGAAGTGATCATCAGGGCTTATGAACAGGGAAAAAATCTGCACAGGTTACCGGCCGCTGTTGGTTATGTAGGCAATGCTGAACTCAAACGTTTTAATACCGCCTCCATCCTTATGGCCGTGAACACTACACCAGGTGTGAGAATGGAAGAACGGTCTCCCGGCAGTTACAGGATCAACATCCGGGGTAGTGCCTTACGCGCTCCATTTGGTGTGCGGAATGTGAAAGTATATTTTAATGAACTGCCTTATACAGACCCGGGTGGACATACCTATCTTAACCAGCTTGGGTTTTATGATTTCGGATCGCTGGAGATCATTAAAGGTCCGGGCAGTAGTTTGTATGGTTCGGGAACCGGAGGCGTGTTGTTGATTGAAAGTATGACCGCAAATGCGCTGCCCTCCGTCCAGGTAGAATATACAGGCGGCAGTTTTGGCTACAATCACTTGTTTGGAGCAGTGAACCTGGGAGATGAACATCATACCAGCAGGTTTGCCCTCCATCACCTTCAGACAGAAGGTTACAGGGATCATGCAAGCGTGGAACGCACCGTGTTTAACTGGAATGGAAAATTTAACCTGGGTAGTAAAACCCAGTTAAAAACCAGTTTCCTGCTGGGTGATTTGCAATACCAGACACCGGGCGCTCTTAAGCTGGATGAATTTAAAATCAATCCCAGAAGTTCAAGGCCACGCGTTGGAACAGTTGCTGGTTCAGCAGAAAAACAAGCAGCCATAATGCAAAAAACTTTTTTGGCCGGCGCTTCATTACTTCATGTGATGGATTCGAATTTTCAAAACAGGATCAGCATCTACGGTATGTTTACTGAATTGAATAATCCTTCTATTCGGAATTATGGGAAAAACAAAGATCCTCATACTGGTATCAGAAACACACTTCATTACCAAAGGACCTTTAACAGGATGCACTTGGATCTGGATGTGGGAGCCGAAGTGCAGATCGGTTTTCCTACAGTTGATATTCATGTGAACAATAATGGAAATGCAGAAACCCTTCAATCGCACGATGAACTGGACACAAGGCAACATTTTTTCTTTGGCCAGTCAACCCTCGCTTATTCAGGATGGTCGTTAACCGCCGGGTTGAGTATTAACAATTACAAATTGAGTCTTCAACGTTTTTCACCCTCTGCGGGTCCCATGCTACGGAAGGAATTTAAAAATGTACTCGCTCCAAGAATTGTTTTGTCAAAACAACTCAACCAGTTCCTGGTGTATGGTGGAGCAGCCAGAGGCTTTTCACCTCCTGCAACATCGGAATTAGCGCCTTCGGGTAGTGCCATTAATACCAGCCTGGAACCTGAATACGGAATGAATTATGATGCTGGGATTAAAACAAAAAAGGCTAACGGATTGCTGATCGATATCAATGCATTTCATTTCATTTTAGAAAACACGCTTGTACAAAGAAGAGACGCCGCAGGTGGTGAATTTTTTATCAACAGCGGTAGTGCAAAACAATCGGGAATAGAAACTTCTATTTCATTTCCTTTTAAGCAACAAAAATTGCAAAGGTATATGGCCTGGGTCAGTCACACCTGGCACCATTTCAGGTATGTTGATTTCAAACAGGTCAATAACGATTTCTCAGGCAAACAGATGCCCGGCAATCCAAAGCATACGATCGCTTCCGGTATTGAAATGCAGCGTGCGGCTTTTTCTGCAAACATCAATTATTTTTTTGCTGGAAAGCTGCCATTGAACGATGCAAATTCAGCTTATGCTGATGCCTATCATTTACTGGGTTTTAAAATGGGTTGGGAAAAAATGGTGAACCGTTCTTTTATTATAAAAATTTCAACGGGGGCTGAAAATATACTGAACCAGGTTTACAGCCTTGGAAATGATATAAATGGATTTGGTGGTAGATATTATAATGCTGCCCCCGGAAGAAATTTTTTCGCTTCTGTAGCACTGCAATGGTTCTATAAATAAAAAGTGGAACGCTTATCTGCAGTTCCACTGTTGTCTTCAGGCCATTGAGGAAGTAACAAGTTTTTGTTCCCAATCCTTGTTTTGTTTGTGTTTCTTCCTGTCCAGCCATTTCATTACAGCCGCTGCAACCAATCCGCCTGCCACATATAAACCAATGGTCAATAATTTAGTTTCTGTTGTGCGTGCAGATGGGCCTTCAGGCAAACCAAAGGGTTTTGGCAATAATACAGCGCCAAGTCCGGCCAATAATCCCAACCCGGCACCTCTTGCAAGGGCATTTTCTTTATTACCAATGCCGGCGAAACTATAGAAAAGGCTGTTGCTTATGATATCTCCCGTTAAGGACAAGCCGTACAATTTTCTTTCGTCCGGGGTTTTGGCACCTAATACTTTAAGACCTTTGGACAAAGCATTCATACCTAATAAATCCATCCTGGGTGCGCCGGGAATGGCTCTTTTTATGCTTTCATGTATCAATGTTAATGCTGCGGCGCCTGCCACACCACCCTCCAGGGCATATAAGGCTTTCATCTTTAATATTTTGATCAAC
>MWWA01000037.1_pt1 | contig 46633 bp, 52 predicted proteins | sample 1047341 | NCBI WGS metagenome assembly MWWA01 (sample SAMN06349978, study PRJNA376086) | soil metagenome | isolation source: MS5-1 sample Antarctic (ecotone) soil | place: Antarctica | collected 2015-01-13
GTATGTAAAATACCAGGAAGGGGAAGAACGAAAAGATGAGAGTAACCAAAAGGGATTCGATTTCGACCTTGGAACTTAGCCTATGGCTTCAACTGTAAATCCACCTGCTTTGCAGGTGGTAGTTTAATTTCTACTGTTAGTTCATATGCGCCCTTAGTTTCCTGGGCTGACAAACAGCTAAATAATTTCATTTTGTCTGCTAAGGTTCTGTTTGTTCTTGCCCGTATCAGCAGATCTGTTTTTGCATCCGGGATCACGGCAAACTGCTCGTAAATATCTCCCTCCCGATCTTGCACAATCAATATCCCTGATGTTACATCCCTCAAGGCTGATTGCGTATTCTTTGACACCTCAATCCACCGGTACGATTCTTTTTCTTCTATTGGCAATGTGTTGTACCTGCGCTCCAGCTTTGAGCTAAACCCCAGTGGTCTGTTCCATATTTTAATATCAGCATAACCATATGGTATGCCTGTGGACGCATCTAAGACCAGGCTTGGGTGCAACAAAAAGCCCAATCCTTTTGTATTTTTTGCATTGGTAGTGCCAATATCTCTATCCCTTTTTATCCTATTACTATGACTGCTAAGATTTATCTCTGTTGTATCCTGGATGCACACTACAAATTTGTCTTTGCAAGCAGCTACACAGTTTGCTGATAAGTTATCTTTAATATCGTCTTCACTGACCCTGTCATTTTGTAAAAACCGATAAAACCCTTTTGCAGATGCTTCGTCAGATGCGAGACGACGAATCGAATGAACACTCTTACTAAACAAGTCATTCAATATCTTATTCCCACGATAAACCAACCGAAGGTCATCCAGATCTGTAAATTCTCTTTTTTGCATTCGCAAAAAAAGTAAATTTTACAGAAATGTGTCCACACGATAGGTTTCTACGGGACTTGCTTTTTTACGGGCCATCCTGGTTACCTGTTACACAACTGAAAATAATTTAAAAATTGGTGTTCGCCTTTAATTTAAATACCATTCATCATAGCATACATTTTCAATATCATTTTTAACAGTGATTAACTATCGTATTATACTGTTTCGATAGTTATTATTCAGGTTTCAGGTGTTTGTTAAAAAATTAACATTCCTGGAATACCCGTTGGTGGAAAATGGGTATGCATGTGTGTTTGTGTACTTTACCTTGAGGATTAAATTGTTTATTATGAAAAATATTATGCTATTGTTCATCTTATTATTTTCTATAAGCCTTTATGCCAATGAACCTCCCCGTGTAGATAAAATTATTCTGAATGTCTTTAAAAAGGCATTCCCCCAGGCATCATCCGTTGACTGGGAAAAAGATGGTGCTTTATGGGTTGCTTGTTTTAAAGATCAAGACAAAATGAATATTTTATATTTCAATCATGAAGCAGAAGTGGTTAAATCACGCCGTTATTACCAAGAAGATGGTTTGCCTGCTTTCATCCTTGCAAGACTTCTTAAAAGATATGAAGGCAAAACAATACATGGTGTTACTGAGATAACCGTCGGTGGCAGGGTAACTTATTCCATAATAATGCAGGATGCAAAGAAATGGTACCAGATTGATGCTAATTGCGATGGCGTAATGCAACAGGTGAAAAGTTTTAGGAAAGCCTAAAATACTTGCTGGTTTTCGGACTTTAATTTATACAGATTATTTTTTTGCGGTGAATGGTGTATGAATCATTTATCATCTTGTACCGTTATTGGGATCATGCAACGCATGTTTCATAACATGTCTTGCATAAGATCGGGATGAATTGTTAATTACCTTACTTGCACCTTCATCTTTCCACAGGTACCAGTTTCTATTGCTGTTATCTCTTGATGACCTGGATTCCTTAAACCATGCATGCTGATCAGAAGTATGATTGGGTACCAAATCAATAACCAGTTTCATATTTCTTTTATGTACTTCAGTTAAGAGTTCTTCAATCCTGCATGGTTCCGAAAATGGGATCAGTATCGGGATAATCAGAAATGTCATAACCAAGATCTTTCATAGGTGAAGGATAAAAGGGCGTTATCCAGATCGTATTTACGCCAAGCCAATTGGTATAATCAAGTCTTTGTAATACTCCTTTTATATCGCCGATACCATCCCAGTTATTGTCCTGGAAAGATCGAATGTAAACTTCATAAATTATTCCTTCCTGCCACCATGCATATTTATTTTGACTCATCGTTTTCCATTTTTATGAGAACATGTATAAAAATGATACATGCAATTCATGAGCCGTATAGATTAAAAAAAAGGAATGCTGTTTGATAACTAAGAATAAAAAAAGGGAAGATGTCTACCTTCCCTTTTGTACAATATAACTATCCCGTTTATTTCTCTGCATATTCCTTCAAAGATTTTTGAATGATCTCCGTCCATCCCTTGTCGAAATTGGATTTTGCAAAATCCCGGTCCTGTGGCAATTTCTCCAATCCGGTGTGTGTCAGTTTTACCCTTGTTTGTGCTCCCTCGGGGAAAAGCTCAAAGCTGACCAGTGTTTCAATATTTTGACCTTCATACATCCAGGTATAAGAAATTTTTTCATATTCAACGACTTCCTTCACTTCACATAAATGTAAAAAACGGCGACCTTCATTTTCACCATAAAACTGGAATTTGGCGCCTACCTTAGGTTCAAATTCCGGGAGATCGAAATACCAGTTTTTCATTTCATTTTTGTCTGTAATAGCCTTCCATACCTGATCAACCGGTGCGTTGAGGACCACTACTTTTACAATAGGATCTGCTGAAGTTTGAATTTCCATGATTTTATTTTTAAAGTTTGATAAATTGGTTTAGCGTTTAGTGTTTAGGGTTAGTTTATTGCCAATGCCTGAAAAGGATGACTTTTATTATTTCCGCTTTTTTTTGGATGCTGATTTTTCGTTGACAAGATATTTTTGAAGGGCATTGAGTTTCTTATCCCAAAGTTTACTATAGTATCCTGTCCATTCAGTTACTTCATTTAACTGGTCAAAATGTGCATCACAATATCGTTCACGCCCTTGTTGACGGATAGATACCAATCCACATTCAGTTAAAATTTTTATATGCTTTGAAATGGCGGGTCTGCTGATCTCAAAATTTTCTGCAACAGCATTTAAATTCAATGGGCCACTGGCCAACAATTCAATGATCTGCCGGCGGGTCGGATCTGCAATTGCCTGGAAAACATCTCGTCTTATTTCCATATTCTGAAACCATTTGATTACAAATATAAAGGAAACCATTTGGTTACGGAAAAATATTTTTCTTCTTATCAAAAAGAACCTGACACATAATCCAACTTAACCGGAACAGTATCATCATCATTAACATGAGGATATAGATTTTATTCTTACCTCATCAACAAAGATTATATTACTTTTAATTTTATGGAATCAACCAATCAAAGGAACCCCGAAAAGTCCATTCCTCTTCTGCGTGTATTAGGTGTTCCTACGGCTATTCTGCTTGTGGCTGGAATGATGATCGGTTCTGGTGTTTTTAAGAAGATCATCCCGATGGCGCAATCAGGACTTACTGAAACATGGATCCTGGGTGCCTGGGTCATTGCCGGCATCATTACCATGTTTGGTGCATTTACCATATCAGGCCTGGCAACCCTCACCGAGGAATCGGGTGGGGTCTATGAGTATCTCAGGCTGGCCTTTGGTAATTTCTTTTCCTTTCTATTTGGATGGACAGATTTTACCATTATAGGATCTGCCTCCATTGCAGCATTGGGATTTATTTTTGCACAGACTGTCAATGTTTTTATTCCACTTCCTTCACCATTTGCCTCACTTGCAGATATTTCTATAGGCAGTATCATTTTCCCTTTTGCAGATTCTGGTGTAAAGATTATTGCCATCGCTTCAGTGGTTTTACTGACCTGGATAAATTACCGGGGTGTAAAAAAAGGCGGGTACATGAACAATGTAATTACTGCAGCCAAGATCATTGGAATTTTAATGATCATTGTATTAGGGTTGCTTTACACTTCACCCGAAGTAGCACCTGAACCTGTAGTGACTGCTGAAACCATTGAATTTGGCACAGGCGCATTTTTCACGGCTTTATTTGCAGCCATGCTTAGTGCTTTCTGGGCTTATGACGGTTGGTCCAGCGCCTCTTTTATTACGGGGGAAATAAAAAATCCCAAAAGGAATTTGCCCATCGCCATTATTGCCGGCGTTACCATTGCAATGACTTTATATGTGTTGATAAATTATGCTTACATGCATGTTTTATCGCTGCAACAGTTAAGAGTTGTTGAGCAGAACCAGATAGGCGCGGTAGTGGTGGCTGAAACAATGATCGGTTCCCTCGGTCAAACATTGATTACAGCCCTGATCATGATCAGCGTATTTGGTGCGCTCAATGGAATTATCCTGGCGCATTCCCGCATTTATTACCGAATGGCACAGGAGAATTTCTTTTTTAAGAAAGCTGCGAATGTACATCCACGTTATAGAACGCCATATATATCCCTCTTGTATACCATGATCTGGAGTTGTGTGTTGATTGTATCAGGCACTTTCGATATGCTGACCGATATGGTGATCTTTGCAGGTTTTTTATTTTATGGATTCATAGCCATTGCGCTGATAAAAATGAAGAGATCAGGGTCCATAAAATCTAAAGTTATAGGTTATCCCTGGGCACCCCTGATCATCATTGTTTTTTCTATTGCCCTGATTTACGCAACGGTGGTTGCCCAGCCCGGCCAGTCATTAATTGGCCTGGGATTAATATTGATTGGTATTCCATTTTATTTCTATTTCAGAAAAAATGATAAAACCACAAATAAATGAAAGTTTGCAGGTAGTAAGAATTACTAAACTTAAACTCAATCCTGAAAGTACCAGTTTAAAGGAGCGTTCTCTGAAACCGGAAATTGCTCAGAATAAAATTAATTAAACCTTCAGGCTGCCTTCCACACTGCCATCAGCGTGCTTTTTTCCAGTCACCGCGGCGGCAGTATATTTTAAAAAGTTGATCATCTTCCCTCCAGTTGAATCCCAGTAGTATCCTTCTAATGGAACCACACGAATAATGGTAACCGCAGGATCATCTTTTCCATCGAACCATGCATTAGCCAGGGATGACCATTTATCTTCGATCGTTTTGCGATCCTTATAAATATGGGCGTTCCCATATACAGATAAAAATTCCATATCACCAGGATTAGAGAATATTAACTGTGTGCGGTTATCTTCTGATAATTCAAAATTTTTATTGCTTTCAGCAGAACTGATAAACCAAAGATTACCATCTTCATCCACCTCCTGCAGACTCATAGGGCGGGTGCTCATAGGTGCCATTCCCAGTTCTGTGCAGAACATACAGAATCTCGTGCTTTCTGCAAGCTCTTTTAATTTTTTTAAAGCTTCCTCGTGATTTAAGTTTTCTAATTTTCCCATTGGATCAATGATTTTTACATTAATTGAAAAATTGTCTTACTCATCACAATGCAATAAATATACGAGCCTCCCTGTTGATTCACAGAACTAATAAGAATTATAATTGATGCAAGGCTGCATCATTTCTGTGGAGTTATCTTCCCAACCTACTATTTTCCATTTTACTTAATGACAGGGGTTCATGGTATTGGGAACACAGATTCTAACGGTCATTATCTAACATGCAAACAAAAGGTCCTGATGTATATATCAAAAAATTACAGAACAAATTATAAAGGAATGGGTTGAAGCACTGTTTGCTCCCACTTCGAGAATTCATTTTTAAGGCGATTAAAAATTTCTGAATGTAATTCTTTCAAATTGTTTTTCTCCCCTGGATCAGCCATTAAATCAAAAAGATATTCTTCATTTTCAACCTGGAGATACTTCCAGTTTCCCTGCCGTAAAGCTTTTTGTTTGGCCCGCTGAAAAGTGCGCCAATAAAATGTTCGTTCCGTTTCTTTTTGGTTGCCGGTACACACTGGCATCAGGTCAATTCCATCCAAAGCAAATTCAGGATTTGGTTTAGCTGAGGCAACTGCCAGTATAGTTGCTGTCCAATCCATTGTAATAACATTTTGCTGTGTGGCAATGCCTGCTTGTATTTTGCCTGGCCAACGGACTATTGCTGGTACTCTTATACCGCCTTCCCATAAAGTCATTTTGCCCTTTGCAAACGGACCGTTATCCGAATAACTTTCACCACCGTTATCATTTGTAAAAATGACAATGGTATTTTCTGATAATTTTTCATCTTCCAAAACCTGCATAATTTGCCCAATACCATCATCCAGGCTTTTCATCATAGCTGTATAAATTTCAGGTGAACCACCATGTCTGAAATTCACAGAATCTTCATAAGCTAAATCTCCCGGTCCCTGCCATGGCCAGTGCGGAGCAGTATAATTTAAAGATAGAAAGAAAGGTTTTTTATGGGGTCTTTTAATATATTCAATGGATTTTAGGGTAAACAAGTCCGTTATATATCCGGCGGGATATACCAATTTGTCATTTTCATAGAGATCATGTTTTCTTCCGTCTCCTTTATGAGAGATATAATCAGCTGCGCCGCTGATGAATCCAAAAAAATATTCAATACCATTTCGATAGGGCTTATTTTCAGCCAAAAATCCGAGATGCCATTTACCGATTAATGCAGTGGAATATCCAGCATCTTTTAATAATGTGGCAATAGAAGGATAATCTTTGGTTAATCCTATAGTACTGTCTTTTTTATTAGGCGTTAATGGTTCCATTAAACCAACAGGTGTACGTGCGGGGTAACGCCCCGTCATAAATGCCACTCGGGTAGGCGTACATACAGGAGCAGCAGAATACGAGTGCATAAATTTAATTCCTTGAGCAGCCAGTTTATCTAAAGCAGGTGTGGATATTTTTTTGCCACCGAAACATCCCAGGTCAGCATATCCCATATCATCAGTCATTATGTAAATGATGTTGGGAGGTTGTGCCTGCATGCGTATGGAAATAAAGAATATGATATACAGCGTCAAAATTTTTATGTTACATCTATTGGAATGTTCTATCATACAAATTAATTTACCCGAAATTTAATTCATTAATTCTTCCTATTGTGCTTCATTGAAAAGTTTGGGTATCCAGTTCTATTAATGATGTTTTGTGGATGAGTTAGTGCTATGGACCATTTTCTTTTTTAGTTGATTAAAATTTACCGATCTTAATTAATTCAAAAAAAGCGCTTCCCCATGGCTGAAATCATCATGTATGTGTCAGAGGATACTATTCCATTGTTTTCTACAAAAACTACAAACACTAAAAGAATGCATCTGTTATGGGGCGATTCGGTCAGGTTGCAGGAAGCTTTGCCTGCTGCAGGAAGAGTGAAGGTTAAGGCACGTGGCAATACCGGATATGTGAATGTGGGTCATCTTAATAACAATGCCCTTCTTGAATTTTATTTTATAGATGTAGGCCAGGGAGATGGTGTTTTAGTGGTAACTCCTGACCGTAAACATATTCTGATAGATGGCGGTTATATCCGCAGAAAACAAATTACGAAACGGAATGCGGCAGATTTTGTGGACTGGAAATTTGACCGGGATTACGGTCAGTCAAGAATAAGGCTGGATGCAATAATAAGTTCCCACAATGATGAAGATCATTATGGAGGTTTATGGGACATCATTAATCCAAACGAAGTGCATGAACTCAATTTAAGAATAGTTGAAATCAGCAAGTATTATTATGCCGGTATCAATTGGTATGAAAAAGATGGGAAAAGAAATTTAGGTCCGCATAAAGATGGTTACTGGATACCATTATTAAGTAGTAAAACAGCCCTTAAAAATCATTTACCGGGTGGCAGCGGGGCTGCCAGCAGTGGTTACAGCCTGCAGGGACAATGGAAAGATTTTATATCTCAAGTTGTGAAATCCGCAAGTAGCTGTACCCGTTTAAGTAATAAAAAAAATAGTAAAGGATATGTTCCGGGGTTTGAACCAAAACCCAATTATCCATCTATAAAAGTGTTGGCACCCATTGAAGAAAAAGTAGATGGAAAGCCTGCATTAAAAAAATTTGGAAGTGGTGATTCTCAAAATACCAATGGACATAGTTTATTGCTGAGAGTTGATTATGGCAAAACAAAAGTGTTGCTTACCGGCGATCTGAATGCCCAAAGTCAAAAGCATATCCTTAATTTCTATAAGGATAATTTAGGTGAGCTTTCCTGTGATGTTGCCAAAGCGTGCCATCACGGTAGCGATGATTGTTCTTTTGAATTTTTATCTGCGCTTTCTGCTTCTGCAACTATTATTTCATCGGGTGATAATGAAGGCCATAATCATCCACGCCCCAGGATTGTAGCTGCCAGTGCACTAACGGGTCACCAATTGATCAGGGATGATCGCGTAGTTACACCCTTAATTTATTCTACTGAAGTTGCACGCAGTTACAAGATCACCGAACCGGCAAAATTAATTTTGGGAAAAGCGGGCGCTGAAGGAACATTTCATGCAGGAAATAAACAAGCACAGATTCAATTTACATCCAGCGGACAGGTTAGAAAAAGAGATCTTTGGAAAAGCATGTTTGTGAGTGGTATAGTTTATGGGCTCGTAAATATAAGGACTGATGGAGAAAAAATTCTATGTGCCACATTGAGTGAAACAAAAAAGGAATGGGAAATTGAAACTTTTATGTCCAGGTTTTGAAATTGCACAATAATCCTCCGTTTCATTTTTAAACTTTAAATTACTTTTTCAATTTGTTTAAATATATTTGCTTAAATATAAACAATATTGAATAGTTTTTCAATTTCCCAACTGGCCCAATTTTCAGGTATTAAACCGCATACCATCCGGATTTGGGAGCAGCGATATAATGCTCTCACCCCTCAGCGGTCAGAAGGGAATACAAGGTATTATGATAATACCCAATTACGCCGCCTGTTGAATATAGTGAGCCTTATGGAGTCTGATTATAAAATATCGGAATTGTGCGCCATGCCTGATAAAAAATTATTCGGTTTACTGGAGGACATGCGTGAAAATATGTCTATTGATGATCCGGCAGATTTTTTTATCACCCAGCTGATAGTAGCAGGTGTTCATTATGATGAACAGCATTTTGAAAAAATTTTTTCACATTGCATAATTCGTTATGGTTTCAAAAATGCATATATAAAATTGTTATACCCCCTTTTATTAAGAATTGGGTTGATGTGGGCAGAGGATTCCCTTCCACCGGCCCAGGAGCATTTTATCAGCAATATCATTAAACAAAAATTATTTATTGCGGTCGATTCTCTACCGCCTCCTCTTTCTTCGTCAGAAACATGGTTGCTTTTTTTACCAGAGAATGAGTTTCATGAAATCGGTTTGTTATTTGCTCATTATCTCATTCGACACTCCGGTAGAAAATCAATTTACCTGGGAGGCAATGTACCGCTGGATACACTTTCAGATACAATTAAAGATACCAAACCCGATAGCCTGTTACTTTTTTTTGTGCGGCACAATTTACCTAAAAAAAGCCAGAATTACCTGGATACAATAAACACTATTGCACCGAAAAATCGAATTTATCTAGTGGGCAGTCAAAAATTAATAGGCCAGCTTAAAACAGGTAGAATCCACTGGTTACAAACAGTGGATGAACTGGAACGGGAATTGCTACCTGTATTGTTTAAATAAATACAGTAAAAATTAAACAGAATCATGTCTAAGATTGTCGTCATAGGTTCCGGATTTGCAGGGTTGAGCGCAGCTGCATATTTGTCTGCAGCCGGGCATGATGTGCATCTATTTGAAAAAAACAGTGTTCCGGGAGGCAGGGCAAGACAATTAAAGACCAATAACGGATTTGTATTTGATATGGGACCGAGCTGGTATTGGATGCCTGATGTATTTGAACGATTCTTTAAAGATTTTGGATATACTGTCAGAGATTTCTACGATTTAAAATTATTGGATCCATCATTTGAAGTGGTATTTGCCAATCAGCAAATTTTAAGCATTCCTGAAAATTTTTCAAAGCTTTGCGATCTGTTTGAATCCATTGAACAAGGCAGTGCACTGAAGCTTCAAAAATTTATGCAGGAGGCGCAGTATAAATATGAAACGGGTATGGAAAACCTGGTTTATATGCCCGGCATTTCTTTGACTGAGTTTGCCGATACTTCTTTAATCAAAGGTGCCATTCGTTTGCAGGTTTTTTCATCATTCAGCAAGCATGTGCGAAAATATTTTACTCATCCCAAATTAATTGCCCTGATGGAATTTCCCGTATTGTTCCTCGGCGCAATGCCCCAGGATACCCCGGCTCTATACAGCTTAATGAATTATGCAGGGTTGAAATTAGGTACCTGGTATCCGAAAGGTGGTTTCGGGAAGGTAGTTGAATCAATTATGCAGGTAGCTGAGGCAAATGGCACTAGCTTTTATTTTGATGCTCCTGTTGAAAATATATTGGTTAAAGATAAATTGGCTTATGGGGTTACTGTTAATGGTAAGGAGTTTCATTGCGATGCTGTATTAGCTGCAGCTGATTACCATCATGTAGAAAATAATTTATTGGCCGCTGAAAATCGTAATTATAAAGAGGTTTATTGGAATAAAAAAGTGTTTGCTCCATCATGTCTTATTTATTTTGTTGGTCTCTCCAAAAAAATTAAAAAAATACAACACCATACCCTGTTTTTTGAAGAAGATCTGTTCCAGCATTCTATAGAAATTTATAAGGATCCTAGATGGCCCACCAATCCGTTGTTTTACGTGTGCTGTCCTTCTCAATCAGATGATAGTGTAGCACCTGAAGGTTTCGAAAATTTATTTTTATTAATGCCGGTAGCTGCGGGCCTGGAAGATAATGAAGCGTTACGGGAAAAATATTTTAATATTATGATAGATCGCCTGCAAACGCATATTGATGAAGTAATAACTGAACATATCTTATATAAAGAAAGCTATTCCGTTAATAATTTCATTACTGATTATCATTCATACAAAGGGAACGCATATGGCCTGGCAAACACATTAATGCAAACAGCCCTCCTAAAACCTAAAATCCGTAATAAGAAAATCAGGAACCTATTTTATGCCGGTCAGTTGACAGTTCCGGGACCAGGAGTACCTCCCTCACTCATTTCCGGGAAGATAGCTGCCGAACAGTTACTTAAATCTTTAAAAAAAGAACTGCATGAAAGTATTATTTGATGATTTATCGGTGCAGGTCAGTAAGATGACCACCCGAAAATACAGTACGAGTTTTTCACTCGGCATTTATTTCTTAAATAATCGCCTGCGCAACGCAATTTATTGCATTTATGGTTTTGTAAGGGTTGCCGATGAAATAGTTGACAGCTTTGAGGGTTATAATAAAAAACGCCTTTTGGAAAAATTCAAGGAGGAAACTTATGATGCTATCGAAAACCGGATATCCGTTAATCCCATCCTGAATTCTTTTCAACATGCTGTGCACGAGCATAAAATAAATCATGATTTGATTGAAACTTTTTTGCTCAGTATGCAAATGGACCTGGGAAAAATAAATTATACAGAAGACACGTACCAGCAATATATTTTTGGTTCTGCAGAAGTAGTGGGGTTAATGTGCCTGCATGTATTTACCGAAGGGGACCTGAAAATGTTTACTGCATTAAAACCATATGCAATGAAACTGGGTGCTGCTTTTCAAAAAGTAAATTTTTTAAGAGATTTGAAAGATGATTATCACATCCTGGGGAGAACCTATTTCCCCCACATTGATATGACAGAATTTAATACTGATGCCAAAAGGCAGATAGAAATTGAAATTGAAAATGATTTTAAAATAGCACTGGCAGGTATCAAACAACTTCCACCTTCTTCCAAAGGTGGCGTTTATTTGGCCTATGTTTATTATCAATCGCTGTTCAAAAAAATTAAAAAATTACCGGCCCAAAAAATATTAACTGAGCGGGTAAGAATTAATAATGGAAAGAAGATAGGATTAATGTTAAACAGTCTTGTGCAAAATAAATTGAACTGGGTATGAAAATAATTATGCTTGCGGGATTATTGCTTTATTCATGCATAAGTTTTGCCGGTATTCCTTCTTTAACAGAAGTAAGGGCCTTATATCAAAAGGCTGCAAAAGAGGAAAAAATCTGTAATAAATTAATTGGCTGGCTATCTCCATATAATGAAAAAAACAACCCATTACTTTTTGGATACAAAGCAGGAGGAACTATGATGATGGCCAATTATGTCTTTAATCCAATTTCCAAATTTTCTTACTTTAACAAAGGAAAAAAGATGCTTGATAAGGCGATTTCAGCAGATGGAAAGAATGTGGAATTGCGTTTTATACGTTTAACAATACAGACTAATATTCCCTCCTTTTTAGGGTATAAAAATCATATTGGTTCAGATAAAACATTTTTGTTACAAACATTACCTCATCTAAAAGATTATCATCTGCGGAATATGATTGTTAGTTATTTCAAACAGCAGGGATACCTGCCGGAAACCTATTGAAAAATGAAAGAGTTATTGATTTTGGTAGATGAACAGGATAATGAAATTGGCGTTATGGATAAATTATCCGCACATAAAAAGGGTGTTCTGCATCGGGCATTTTCTCTTTTTATTTTCAATACCAAAGGTGAACTATTATTGCAACAAAGAGCCGATATAAAATATCACTCAGCGGGTTTATGGAGCAATACCTGCTGCAGCCATCCAAATGCGGGGGAAAAAATTTCAGCATCCATCGCAAGACGGTTGATGGAAGAAATGGGTATGACATGCGATGCGGAATTCAAATTCAGTTTTATTTATAAAGCGCAATTAGATAATGGACTAACAGAACATGAACTGGATCATGTATATTTTGGTTATACTGATGATAAACCCAATCCAGACTCTGAAGAAGTTAAAGACTGGAGATTTATCAGTCTGCAAAACCTGGTAACTGAAATGGCTATGCACCCCGAAATGTTTTCAGCCTGGTTAAAGATTTGTTTGCCCGATGTAATCAGGCATTACGAAAAAAATTTTAATAAATGAATCAATATAATACAGAACAGTTTTTACCCATTACTATAAATGAAGCCTGGGATTTTTTTTCTTCAGCAAAAAACCTGGCTTTGATTACTCCGCCCGATCTAAACTTTAAAATTTTATCACCCCTTAATGGTAAAGAAATTTTTGAAGGCATGTTAATTGATTATACGCTAAGACCTTTATTTGGAATTCCGGTTAGCTGGCAAACAGTGATCCATGAAGTTTCTAAACCGGTCAGGTTTACAGACAGGCAGTTAAAGGGTCCATACAATACCTGGGAACATACCCATAGATTTATTGAAAAGGAGAATGGTGTTTTAATGATAGATGAATTAAAATATCAATTGCCATTTGGTTTTATTGGTAACATTGCACATTCTTTATTTGTGCGAAAAAAAATTGAGACCATATTTGATTATCGCAGGCAAATACTGCATAAATTATTTGTCAATCATGAACATAGTTATTAATATTCTGATTGTTTTGGCAGCTTTTGCTTCAATGGAAATAGTGGCCTGGTTTACTCATAAATTTGTAATGCACGGGTTACTCTGGATTTTGCATAAGGATCATCATAAAAAGGAATCGTCAGGTTTTTTTGAACATAATGATTTTTTCTTTTTGATTTTCGCCATACCCGGTATTACCGCACTTTTTTTCGGGATGCAAAATGATTATAATTTTTTATTCTGGATAGGTTTGGGTATTACCCTATATGGATTGGCCTATTTCCTGGTACATGATATTTTTATACACCAGCGATTTAAAATTTTCCGGAATTCAGACAGCGTTTATTTAAGAGCCATCCGAAGAGCTCATAAAGTACATCATAAACATTTAGGAAAAGAAGAAGGAGAATGTTTTGGAATGCTTTGGGTACCTTTTAAATATTTGCTTAATGAAAAAGACAAAATGATGTCATGAGTTATCTTTACCTGTACATCAATTTCTTTACTATCATTATTCCTTTCCTGTTTACATTTCATCCTAAATTGTTGTTTTACAAAACCTGGAAAGCTTTTATCCCTGCTGTAATTTTTGCAGGCATTATTTTTCTCGCATGGGATATGTATTTCACGCATCTCGGTGTGTGGGGATTCAATGCAGACTATATTACCGGAATCACTATAGTTAATTTACCATTAGAAGAAGTCCTGTTTTTCTTTTGTATTCCTTATGCCTGTGTGTTTACATTTCATTGCCTGGATATACTGTTGTTAAGAAAATCCTTTCGATTTAGTGATAACATAATAACCCCTGTTTTAATTGCCGGGCTCACCATCATTGCGCTCTTTCAATACCAGAAAATTTATACACTGGTAACATTTTTAAGCCTGGCTGCCCTACTAGTATTTTCCAAATATTATTTAAGGGTTCAATGGCTTGACAAGTTCTACTTCGTATATGCAATTCTACTGTTTCCTTTTTTAATAGTGAATGGCATTTTAACCGGCACAGGGTTAAGTTCACCGGTTGTTTGGTATAACAATACAGAGATCATTGGTTTCAGATTATGGACTATACCCGTCGAAGATATTTTTTATGGGATGTTACTGATCCTGTTAAATTTATTAATATATCAACACTTGAAAAGTAAGAATACTACTCATAAAAAAGATTCAATAATTACCGCCAAAAAATTATCAGGCGTTCAATAATCAACAATGCAAAAAGCTTTGTCGGTAGGCAATATCATTGCGCTTATTATAACTATTGTTATAAATTACTTTTCTAATACGGGTATCTTCAATGGCAATACTATGTCGACGGTTTCGGCCACGTATTCAAATTATTTTACACCGGCAGGTTATGCATTTTCTATTTGGGGACTTATTTATGTAGGGCTGTTTGCATTTATTATTTATCATTCAACGGTTGTTTTTAAAAGCGGTAATACAAAAAATGTTGCCCTGAACGTTGGCTGGTGGTTTGTAATTTCCTGTGTTGCGAATTGTCTCTGGATATTTTCCTGGTTATATGAGTATACTGGTCTTTCAGTAATTATCATGATGGTTTTACTTTTTTCATTAATAATGATTATCCTTAAAACAAGAATGGAACTGGATGATTTGCCAAAGAATCAAATTCTATTTGTCTGGTGGCCATTTTCCCTGTATTCCGGTTGGATCACGGTTGCTTTAATGGCAAATATAGCCGCATACTTAACAAAAATTAGTTGGGATGGATTGGGTATTCCAGGTGATTACTGGACTGTCATTATGATTATTACAGCAGGCCTTGTCCATCTTTTTATGATATTGAAGAGAAACATGCGCGAATTTGCATTAGCAGGTGTTTGGGCTTTGATAGCTATTGCTGTTGCAAACCGGGGCAACAATACAATGATTGTCCAGGTTGCTATTGCAGTATCGGTTTTATTATTCATTAGCGTTGCTATTCATGCTTATATCAACAGAAAGAGTCTGCCATGGTTACCAATGAAAAATTGACAGTCAGTATTTTTTGGTTTAGAAGGGATCTGCGTGTATATGATAATACTGGTTTATATCATGCATTGAAAAGTGGTTCCCCGGTTTTACCTGTTTTTATATTTGATACTTGTATCCTTGAAAAACTTTCAGACAGAATCGATAAACGGGTTTCTTTTATTCATAGCACACTAGAACAGCTAAAACAGGTACTGGAAGAAAATAATTCTTCCTTGTATGTTTTGCATGGTACACCTGAATCAGCTTTTGAAAAAATCTGTAACAAATTTGATGTTAAAAAAGTTTTTACCAATCATGATTATGAACCATACGCTATTGAGCGTGATGAAAAGATTAGAAGCTTTCTATCAAATAAAAATATCCCATTCCATACTTTTAAAGACCAGGTTATTTATGAGAGATCAGAAATCATGAAATTAGATGGAAGTCCTTATACTGTATTCACTCCGTATTCAAAGGCATGGAAAAATAAATATTTTAATGAAAGCTCCAATGTTTGTGCAAGTGAAGAATGTTTGGAGAACCTGGTAAATATTGCACCTATTCCATTTCCTCATATCTCAGAAATAGGTTTTGAAAAAGCAGTTTTGGAGCTACCGTCCCTGAATATCCATAAGGAATCTCTGGCCCAGTATAATGAAACCCGCAACTATCCCGCACAATCAGGAACCAGCTTTGCTGGTGTCCATTTACGATTTGGAACCATAAGCATTCGTCATTTGGCGGCATTAGGGAAAAATTTAAATGAACAATGGTTAAACGAATTGATATGGCGAGAATTTTTTATGATGATACTTTTTAATTTCCCTTATGTAGAAAACCAAAGTTTTAAAAAAAAGTATGACCTTATTCAATGGCGTAATAATGAAAAGGAATTTGAACTGTGGTGTAAAGGTAAAACAGGTTATCCTATCGTTGATGCCGGTATGCGACAACTGAATGAAACTGGGTGGATGCACAATCGTGTACGTATGATAGTGGCCAGTTTTTTAACCAAACATCTTTTGATCGATTGGCGATGGGGTGAAGCTTATTTTGCTGAAAAATTATTAGATTATGAATTGGCTTCAAATAATGGAAACTGGCAATGGGCGGCTGGCAGTGGATGCGATGCAGCACCATACTTCAGAATTTTTAATCCTTCGGTGCAATCAAAAAAATTTGATCCTGAAATGAAATACATAAAAACGTGGATCAGGGATTTTCAACCGGATACAATTATTCCTATGGTTGATCATGATTTTGCCCGTAAAAGAGCGTTGGAAGTGTATAAGCGTTCATTAAATGACGCTCCATTTATTTGAGTTTTTATGGTGTTGTTATTTTTTTTCAATTAAATGACAAATTTTTTTTCGCAGGTAACCATCATTTTCAAATATATATTACGGGTACATTTTTAGTTTCATGTAATATTAAAACTTTGGCTTTGATTACATTTGTTACATGGAAATAATCGGCTACCTGGCTTCCATTCTTATTGGTGTTTCATTGGGTTTAATTGGTGGAGGTGGCTCCATTCTTACAGTACCGGTTTTGGTTTATTTATTTGGAATCCACCCGGTAATGGCAACAGCCTATTCCTTATTTATTGTAGGCAGCACCAGCTTTGTAGGCGCCATTCCAAAATTTAAAAAGGGGTTTGTTCATTTAAAGACGGCACTTATTTTTGGTACTCCGGCATTAGTTACCGTGTATGCTACCCGTAAGTTTTTGATTCCTTTAATTCCAGATCGAATTTTTACAGTAGGTGCTCAAGTGATAACCAAACCTGTATTACTGATGGTAATTTTTGCGCTACTGATGTTAGTTGCATCTTTTTCCATGATTCGGGGAAGGCAGGTTGAAAATAGTTTACCAGATCATAATCAAAATCCAACTTACAACTATAAGTTAATAGTATTAGAGGGTGTGATCGTTGGAATTTTAACCGGGTTGGTTGGCGCCGGTGGCGGATTTCTTATTATACCAGCATTGGTTCTATTCAGTAAATTATCAATGAAAACAGCTATTGGAACTTCACTTGTAATTATTGCAGCTAAATCACTCATTGGTTTTACAGGAGATTTAAGTCATTACATGATGGACTGGTCATTTTTGCTGATAGTTACAGGCCTTGCAATAATCGGTATCTTTATAGGCAACTGGTTGAACAACAAAGTCCCGGGTAAAAAACTGGAAAAAGCCTTTGGGTGGTTTGTGCTGGTAATGGGTATCGGTATTTTAATTAAAGAATTGTTTTTGGATTCATTTCAATAAACTTAATTGTGACATAAGTCACAATTGGATCCAATTCCCTGGTATAGATTTGATTTTGGCTTCAACTTTTAGGGCAGGTTGTATTTAATATAAAATTTATGAAATTAAGATTGATCTTTTTTTTTACAATGATTATGTTTTACGGGTCAATATCGGCACAGGTAAAAGCAATCAGCCCACGTGTTGCAGAAAGAAAAATAAAAAATGGTTTCACGATTCTGGATGTACGAACTGCAAAAGAATTTGATGCCGGTAAAATTGAATATGCAGAAAATATGGATATAAAAGACAGTGCAGCTTTTATGCAACAAATTTCTACCCTGGATAAAAATAAATCTTACCTGGTATATTGCCGCTCAGGAAAGAGAAGTTCAGATGCGGCAGATCTGATGCAGCAACAGGGATTTACCCGTATTTATAATATGAAAGGAGGTATCCTTGCATGGGACAGGTTCCTAAGAAAAAAGAAACAAATTAACCAGGGATTACAGTAAACTTATATTATGTTAGAAATACTCAGGCAACCATGGCCATGGTATATTGCAGGTCCTTTAATTGGAATTATGGTGCCGGCCCTTTTAATATTGGGTAATAAATCATTTGGTATATCCTCATCCTTAAGGCATATATGCGCTGCATGTGTGCCAGCTAATATTCCCTTTTTTAAATATGATTGGAAAAAAGAAATCTGGAACCTTGTTTTTGTTGCAGGCATTTTATTGGGTGGTTATTTAGCTTTTAATATTCTGCAAAATCCCGGTCCCGTATTGGTGAACCCTGCGCTTGTATCAGATTTAAATAATTATGGTATTGATAATTTTAATGGGTTGGTTCCTGCAGACATTTTTAACTGGTCTGCATTACTTACCATTAAAGGTATCATTATAATTGTTGGTGGTGGCTTGCTGGTGGGGTTTGGAACCCGCTATGCAGGCGGTTGTACCTCAGGCCACTCAATTATGGGTTTATCAAGTCTTCAGTGGCCATCATTAGTTGCAACTATTTGTTTTATGGTTGGTGGATTTGTTATGACTAATTTATTGTTGCCTTATATTCTCAAATTATAATTCATGGAAAAAAGCCAGGAACTAAAAGATCATTTCCGGGATCAGGAAAAAATACAAAAAACATTCCTGGTGCATAATACTGATTTCGAAGTACGAACGCTTGATGCATCCGGCATAAATGAATCTGAACTGGTTCACCCCTGGTGGTTTAATATTAAATACCTCCTAGCTGGGATAATTTTTGGAATTTTACTGGTTAAATCAGAAGTAATTTCATGGTTTCGTATCCAGGAAATGTTCCGTTTACAAAGTTTTCATATGTATGGTGTTATAGGTTCAGCCGTGGTTACAGGCATGATTTCCATTTGGTTGATTAAAAAATTTAAAGTGAAAACAATACACGGGGAACCTATTGAACTTATACCAAGAAAATTTAATAAAGGACAGATATATGGTGGTTTATTATTCGGACTGGGTTGGGCTTTAACAGGCGCTTGTCCAGGACCGTTATATGCAATTTTAGGTACAGGGGCTAGTGTTATATTAGTAACTTTATTAAGTGCTGTGGCAGGAACATGGTTGTATGGTTTAATGAGAGAAAGATTACCTCATTAGGTTCTGCCTGATTTAAATACTTCTAGGGCAATATGAATAAACAAGTGAATAAAGACCTGATATTAAGAGAAAATCTTGCAATTGAAAGAACTTCTATGGCAATTGAAAGAACTTTTTTATCATATTTGCGAACCAGTCTTTATTTTTCTATTGCTGGTATCACTATTAACCATTTTCTTACCTTAAGTTATGGAAGACTGTTGGAAATTGGATTCTGGATAATAGCCTTTATAATTCTGGGTTTTGGTTTTTACAGGTTAATGGATCAAAGAAGAAAGTTAAATGATAACAGGAAGCATATCGGAAATTATTTGTTGGATGAGGAATAGAATTAGAGTGTTAAGTAAAGTTGGATAATACTGAAATCAATAAAAATAATTAGTATGGCTGAAGTATCATCTTTTAAAGAACATATAGAAGGAGATAAACCTGTGGTGGTTGATTTTTTTGCTGAATGGTGCGGACCATGTAAAATGATGCCACCCATTTTAAAGCAGGTCAAAGAGAAATTGGGTGATAAAGCAACAGTGCTTAAATTAGATATTGACCGCAATCCTGCCTATGCGCAGAAGTACAATGTACAATCAGTTCCTACATTAATTATTTTTCAAAAGGGAGAAATTATCTGGCGTAAATCAGGAGTAACACAAGCCCAGGAAATTTTACACCATGTGCAGGATATCATTAAATAATTTTTACTGTTATTGGTTGTGAACAGATTTTAAAAAAGAGATAACTCCCTGGTATAGGCCGACGTTTTTACGCTTAACTTTAGAAATAAATTAGTTGAAGCATCTTAAAGCAATAAATAAATATTTCTGGAAATATCGGGTCAGGTTAAGTATTGGAATTCTGTTTATAATTACTTCTAACTATTTCGGCGTTCTTTCTCCCCAGGTAACTGGCTATATCATAGATTTTGTACAAAGAAAATTAAATCTTCCGGGTTATCAGCCCAAAACATCCGAACCGCGATACGATTGGTTGGTACAGCGTTTTATTCGTAATATGGAAAATGCGGAAATTTCAGTTTCCGATGTGGTGGCTATTTGCGGAATAACTATCCTGGTGCTTGCCTTGCTACGAGGTTTTTTTATGTTCCTGATGCGGCAAACCATTATTGTAATGAGCCGGCATATAGAATATGATCAAAAAAATGAAGTGTTTGATCATTACCAGCAACTGGATACGGCATTTTTAAAGACCAATAGTACTGGCGATCTGATGAGCCGCATTGCTGAAGACGTCAGCAGGGTCAGGATGTTTACAGGTCCTGCCATCATGTACCTCATAAACCTGGTCGCACTGATTTCGTTAAGTGTATTTTATATGTATAAACGCGATGCGATGTTGACGTTTTATGTGTTATCACCTTTGCCATTACTCGCTTTCACCATTTACTATGTAAATACCATCATTCATCGCAAAAGTGAAAAACTACAGGCATCTTTAGCCGCAGTTACAACCAATGCACAGGAATCCTATTCAGGGATTCGGGTCATAAAATCTTTTGTACAGGAAAAAGCCATGTTAGGTTTTTTTGACAACAACAGTGAAGCCTATAAGCAAAATGCCATCAACCTGGCAAAAATTGAAGCACTTTACTTTCCCAGTATGACGTTACTGATCGGACTTAGCACATTGATGACAATCATGATCGGTGGCATTTATTATATCAACGGACATCCTTCCATTGGTATTGATACTATTGTGGAATTTGTTATTTATATAAATATGCTCACCTTCCCCGTAAGTGCCATAGGATGGGTTGCCAGTATGATTCAAAGAGCATCCGCATCTCAAAAACGATTAAACGAATTTTTGGATACTACTCCTGCAATTCAGAATGCAGCCGGCACCACAAAAAATGATATTACGGGTGATGTAATTTTTGACCATGTGGATTTTACCTATCCCCACACCGGCATCAGGGCATTAAAAGATTTCAACCTGCATGTAAAACCTGGACAGAAAATAGCCATTGTTGGACGAACGGGGAGTGGTAAAAGTACTGTGGCCCAGTTACTTCTGCGTATGTATGATGTTACTGATGGCGAAATAAGAATAGATGAAAAGAGAATACGTGATTGGGATATGTATGATTTGCGCAAACAGGTAAGTTATGTACCGCAGGATGTTTTTTTATTCAGTGATACAGTTGAAAATAATATCCGGTTCGGATATCCATCAGCAAGCAGGCTGCAGGTTGAAGAAGCGGCAAAGTTTGCCAGTATTCACCAGGAAATACTGCATTTCTCTAAACAATACGAAACCATGATAGGGGAGCGTGGTGTTACCTTGAGCGGAGGCCAGAAACAAAGGATTTCTATTGCCAGGGCTTTGGTTAAAGATCCGCGCCTGATTATCTTTGATGATTGCTTAAGTGCCGTAGATGCACGTACGGAAAAACAGATTACTGGTCACCTTGATGTATACCTGAAAAATAAAACAGCCATTTTTATCACTCATCGTATTTTTTCTTTATTTCATTTCGACAAGATCGTAGTCATGGATGATGGGAGGATTGTGGAAGTGGGTACACATGCTGAATTGCTTAACCAGAAAGGTTATTACATGGATATCTATAACCGCCAACAGCAACAGGATTTGGAAGTTGAAAAAGAATAATTGTATTACAGTTCAAAGAAAGATTTATCTTTTGGGTTGACAATTTGGCTGTTTGTAAAACATATTTATATTTGTAACACTTTTTTTTTAAGATTAATTAACTAAAACCTACAACTGTGGCGTACGAAAACAATGACAAGAAAATGGAAAGCATCTACAGCAAGCGGATTCGTGCTGGTAAAAGAAGAACTTATTTTTTTGATGTAAGAGCAACCCGTGGCAACGATTACTACCTGACTATTACTGAAAGCCGTAAACGTTTTGATGATAATGGTTATGATCGCCACAAAATATTTTTATACAAAGAAGACTTCAACAAATTTATTAAAGCTTTAGGCGAAGCGGTTGATTATGTAAAGACAGACCTGATGCCTGATTTTGATTTTGATGCCTTTAACCACGATGAAACAGAAGACGAATACAACCAACGCATAAATGGTGGAACAACCAGCGAATTAACCGGTGAAAGCAATCATGAGCCCATTAAAGAAGTGAATAACGAGGTTCATAACGATGAAGTGGTGATCAACACGGCAACCAATGAAGAAGAAGTTACACCAAAACCAGATGCTGCTACTGAAGATATTCAAACTAACCACACTGAAGAAGAAGTAGATAAGTGGTAAGTTTAACATTAACAAAAAATCCTCTTCATTTGAAGGGGATTTTTTATGTCGGTTAATGAATAAGGTTTTTATTTTCACCTCATTTGTTTGTACAAATTAATTAATCCATTGGTTGAAGAATCATGGCCTGTAACTAAATCTTTGCTTTCCAGTTCTGGTAAAATTTTGTTTGCCAGTTGTTTACCTAGTTCAACGCCCCACTGATCAAAACTGAAAATATTCCAGATAACTCCCTGAACAAAGATCTTATGTTCATAAAACGCAATCAATTGGCCCAAAGTAAACGGCGTAATTTTTTTAATAAGAAATGAATTACTGGGCTTGTTTCCTGTAAAAATCTTATACGGTAACAAATTGGCTATTTCCTGGTTTGATAATCCAGCCTTTTCCAGTTCTGATTGAACTTCAGTTTCATCTTTCCCGTTCATTAAGGCCTCTGTTTGAGCAAAGAAATTCGATAACAATTTTGGGTGATGATCACCCAACGGGTTGTGCGATTGTGCCGGTGCAATAAAATCGCAGGGAATCATCAGCGTTCCCTGGTGTATGAGCTGGTAAAAGGCATGCTGACCATTCGTGCCGGGTTCGCCCCAAATGATTGGCCCTGTATTATAGTCTACAGCCGCGCCATTCCGATCTGCGCTTTTCCCGTTGCTTTCCATATTCCCTTGTTGAAAATATGCGGCAAAACGATGCATGTATTGATCATATGGTAAAATGGCTTCACTTTGCGCACCAAAAAAATTGGTATACCAGGTACCAATAAGCGCCATGATCACAGGTATATTATTTTCAAATGCAGTTTCCCTGAAATGTTTATCGGAATGATTTGCTCCTTTTAATAATTCTTCAAAATTTTCATAACCAACAGTAAGAGCTATAGATAAACCAATGGCACTCCATAAAGAATAACGGCCGCCCACCCAATCCCAAAAAACAAACATATTTTCCTTATCTATCCCAAACTTAACTACATCTTTTTCATTGGTTGATAATGCTGCAAAATGTTTGGCAATATGTTTTTCATCTCCGGCGGATTGCAAAAACCAATTTCGGGCAGTGTGTGCATTGGTCATGGTTTCCTGCGTTGTAAACGTTTTAGAAGCCACGAGAAATAACGTCTCTTCGGGATTTACTCTCTTCAGCGTTTCAGCTATATGCGTTCCATCTACATTGGAAACAAAATAAGGTTGTATATCCTGTAACCAATAAGGTTTCAGCGCTTCAGTAACCATCAAAGGTCCAAGATCACTGCCACCAATACCTATATTAACTATATACCTGATCTTTTTTCCAGTATAACCTGTCCATTCACCTGAATGAATTTTTTGGCAAAATAATTTCATTTGCTTCAAAACCTTCCTCACGCCTGGCATTACATCTGCCCCTTCAGAAAAAACGGGTTCATCTGAAAAATTGCGCAATGCCGTATGCAGTACGGAACGGTTTTCTGTTTCATTGATCTTTTCACCGGCAAACATTTCTTCAATCCCTTTTTTCACTTTGCATTCATCAGCCAGTTGATACAAATAGTGCATGGTTTCTTCGGTGATGATGTTTTTTGAGTAATCAAAATATATATCACCAGATTGTAAAGAAAATTTTTTGAAACGCCGCTCGTCCGCTTTAAACAATTCCCCTATGGGTAATGCTTTTACATTTTCTGCATGAGTACTTAATAATGACCAGGCCTTAGTGTTAGTGGGATTAATGCGGGGTAACATATCTATATTTTATAATTGTTCAATCACTTCAATGGTCTTTTTGACCATTTCAGGCGTAATATCCAAATGCGTAACAAGACGTACCCGGTTTAACGCAATGGCATAACCGAAAATTCCTGCCTGCTTCATTTTGGATACCAGGTCTGCAGCTGAAATAGAATCATCCAATTCAAAGATGATAATATTTGTTTCTACAGGCAGCACCTGTTTAATAAAAGATTTTTTTTGAAGGGCTGCTGCTATTTGGCGGGCATTGTCATGATCAATATATAATCTGCTTATATGCTTTTGCAGAGCATAGATTCCGGCTGCAGCTAAAAATCCGGCCTGTCGCATTCCCCCTCCAAAAACCTTTCGGTAACGGCGGGCTTTCTTAATCATGTCATTTGTTCCAAGTAGTAAACTACCTACCGGGCAACCCAGGCTTTTGCTTAAACAAATAGAAATGCTGTCAAATGTTTTACCATATTCTTTGGCATCCTGGTTTTTGGCAACTAAGGCATTAAAAAGTCTGGCACCATCCAGGTGAAAAATCAAACCATTTTCCCGGCACACCTTTTCTATAGCCAGTATTTCATCAAATTCATAACAACTTCCACCACCACGGTTGCTGGTATTTTCAAGACTAACCAGGCGTGTACGGGCACGGTGAACATCATCTGGATTAATAACTTGTTGAACCATTGGGGCAGTAATTCTTCCCCGGTCCCCAAGCAATAACTTAACAGATGAACCTGAATTAAAAGCAATTCCACCGCCTTCATATTGATATATATGGGATGATTCGTCGCAGATAACCTCATCTCCCGGTTGTGTATGACACTTAATAGCAATTTGGTTAGTCATGGTTCCTGAAGGACAAAATAATGCTGCTTCCATTCCAAACATATCAGCAGACAGCATCTCCAATTCATTAATGGAGGGATCTTCTCCAAAAACATCGTCACCAACTTTTGCCTGCATCATGGCTTCCAGCATGGAAGCTGTAGGTTTTGTAACAGTATCCGACCTGAAATCTATCATTCAATCTATTTTACTGCAATATAAAAGATAGTAATTCAAAACCCGGGGGGAAATTATGATACAGGGAAAAATGAATTCAGCTTGTCGTAATAACAAATTGCCTTTCATCTATACATCTTGCCTTTGGTAACTAAATGAACAAAACCCTGTAACCACAACATGGCTTCTGCGTCCCATTGCTTGTATCCATTGTTACCGATCATCAATAAAATGAACCGTTCGCTATAAAACAATGAACTATGCAAAGCCAAGTACCTACTTTTGGACTGTAATTAACAACATCAAGTACTAAAAATCAACAATAATGAGAAAAATTAAGAATTTGCTGACGGTGGTTGTCCTTACAACATTATCCTTTGTCAGCTATGCACAGACTGCCACCAAAATCAGTGGTATTATTAAAGATGTCAATGAAAAAACATTGGAATCTGCTACAATAAGCCTTTTGAAGGCGGTAGATAGTTCATTGGTGAAGGTTGCCATTGCTGATAAAACGGGCAGGTATCAATTTGAGAATATAGCAACTGGTAAATATCTGGTGAATGTTTCTGCAACCGGTCATGATGCTGGTTTTTCATCAATAGTAGAATTGAAAGAAGGAAATGGAGCCATAGAAGTTCCGGTTATTGTGCTACAACCAGCTACAAAAAATCTTGGTGGAGTTACTGTGACCAGCAAGAAGCCATTAATAGAACAAAAAATTGACAGGATGGTGATAAATGTTGAAGCCTCTGTTACCAATGTAGGATCATCGGCGCTGGAAGTATTGGAAAAATCACCCGGTATTACAGTTGATAAAGATGGTAATATCAGTTTGAAAGGTAAGCAAGGTGTTGTAGTGTTGATAGATGGACGTCCCTCTTATCTCTCCGGTCCTGACCTGGCAAATATGTTGCGCAGTATGACATCTGCTCAACTTGACCAGATAGAGATCATGACAAACCCTCCTGCCAAATTTGATGCGGCCGGGAATGCAGGTGTTATAAACATCAAAACAAAAAAGAACAAACAATTTGGTTATAGTGGTTCGGTAACAGGGGTATATAGCCAGGGAAGATACCCACGCACCAATGAATCCGTAAATTTTAATTACAGAAAGGGAAAGGTAAATCTCTTTACCAATCTTAGTTATAATTATAATAAACGTTATAATAATCTGGACATACAAAGAAATTTTCGTGATAAGGATACCAAACAGTTACTGCGTTATTTTGACCAGGAAGCTAAAATGCAAAATGAATTCCGATCGTATAATGCCAAGGTTGGTATGGATTACTTTGCATCAAAAAATACCACGCTGGGTGTAGTGTTTAACGGTTATTCAAACCCGGGCGAATTCGGGAACAGGAATACTACGCTTATTTCTGATGCAAATGGATTATTAATTAATGAAACCAGGGCTATTGCTGATTTCAATCAACATTGGAAAAATTTTAGTACGAATCTCAATTTCCGGCAGGTACTGGATACTTCAGGCCAGGAAATTACTGCAGATGTTGACTACCTGACTTATTCATCTACCAATAATATGGAATTAAGCAACTATTATTTCGATGCTTTTGGAAATAGTATTTCAAAATCTGATACATTATTAGGATCCTTACCCCAGGAGATTAATATATACAGTGGTAAAATAGATTATCTGCGGCCTTTGAAAAAGGGAGCAAAATTTGAAGCAGGCATTAAAAGTAGTATAGTAAAAACAGACAATAATGCAAATTATGATAGTATCATAAATAAGCAAATTGTTCACGATTATAACAGAAGTAATTATTTTATTTATGAAGAGAATATCAATGCGGCATATGTAAACCTCAGTACCCCGATGGGTAAAAAAATATCCGCCCAGTTAGGATTAAGAGTGGAAAATACCAGAGCAAAAGGTAACCAGGTAACCACTGGTGAAACATTTGACAGGAATTATACGCAATTATTTCCAACAGCTTATTTTCAATATAAGGCGAGTGAAAAACATAACTTGGGTTTAAACTACGGGCGTCGTATTCGCAGACCTAATTATCAAAGCCTGAATCCTTTTATAGAATTTATAGACCGGTACACATATGAGCAGGGAAATCCGAATTTAAAACCCCAGTTCAGTCATAATATTGAACTTAGCCACACTTTTAAGGGTAAGCTGACCACCACGTTAAATTATACCAAAACCACTGATATTATCCAGCAGGTTATTGAACAGAATGAAGATCGCAATGAAACCTATGTTAAACAGGCTAATATTGCCAGCCAGCGTCAGTATGGTATTGCGGTTAATTCATCCAATGAACTTACCAAATGGTGGACAAGCAATACGTATGTTAATATATCCAACAATCATTATGAGGGAATTGTAAATGACAATTTTGTTTCCCTGGATGCTACCATGTTTATGTTGAATAGTTCCCAGCAGTTCAAATTTGCTAAGACATGGAGTGCAGAAGTCAGCGGTTTTTATCGCAGCGGTGGCGTAGAGGGAGTAATTGTTTTTAAACCAATGGGTATGGTCTCAATGGGTATGGGTAAGCAGGTTTTAAAAAATAAAGGATCAGTAAAATTAAATGTCAGGGATGTATTCTTTACACAGCGCTTTAAAGCAAGCTCTAATTATGGGAATGTGGATGCGGCCTTTCAGAATCAGAATGATAGCCGTGTAGTAAGTTTATCGTTCTCCTATCGTTTTAGCAAAGGAAAAGTAAACGGAGGTCCAAAAAGAAAAACTGGTGGAGCAGGAGATGAGCAAAACAGGGTAGGCGGGGGCAGCGGGAATTAAAATTTAATAACCATTAATGAAGGTCATTTGTTAAAAATATTAACGTTTTTTTCAATGATACCTGCATAATGCCACCTGTAATAAAATTGCCTAACTGAATCATATTAACCAGCATCTTTATAATACTAAAATAGATTTTACACCTTTTTCAAAATAGTTAGTTTTCTCATGTGAACGTTCGTCCCCCGTTTCTACGGGGGACTTCTTTTTGGATAACAGTTAAACAATATAAAAGATGCTATTTTTGAATATTATTCAATTATTTCATTTAAAAATTCGTTATGCCATCATTTGATATAGTAAGCAAGGTTGATGCCCAGGCACTTGATAATGCTGTTAATGTTACTACCAAGGAAATAACAAACAGATTTGATTTTAAGGGTGCCCATGTAGTAATTAACCTGGATAAAAAGGAATTTAAAATACAGGTTGAAACGGACGATGATATGAAAATGCAACAATTAGTGGATGTATTAATCAACCGAGCCCATAAACAAGGAATATCACCTGAGGCATTTGATCGATCAAAAGAAGGACATCAAAGCGGGAAACATTGGAAAAAAGAATTATTGGTAAGAAATGGACTTAAGCAGGAGGATTCAAAAAAACTGGTTAAGTTAATTAAGGATGCGGGGTTAAAAGTACAGGCATCTATAAATGATGATGTTGTGAGGGTAACTGGAAAAAAAATTGATGATCTGCAGGAGGTAATTCAATTATGCAAAACAGCAGATTTAGGTATACCATTGCAATATGAAAATATGCGGGATTAATGTGGATAACCCGGTGCAAAACTGGTGCATATCATAGGCCTCTAAAATTTGGAATGGGATATTATTAGGATGTATCTTGTATGTAGAAAGTCGCAAATTCCCTCAAAAGAAAGAACGATTTTTTAGAAAGCATTGGGTTAGTAAGTGTACAAGCTTCGGCAAGTATAAATATCATCCGGTGCTTTCTTCTTTTATATACCTCTGTAGAAAAATGTTTTGCCTCTCCAGAAAATCTTGTTACTTTTGCACTTCTAAAAAATCTGCTGTACGGCAAAATCCGTATAGGCTTTAAATAAAAAGTATTATGAAAAAGGGAATTCATCCGGAAAGCTATCGTTATGTAGTTTTTAAAGATATGAGCAACGGGGATACGTTTCTAAGCCGTTCAACCGCATCTTCAAAAGAAACCGTTCAATGGGAAGATGGCAAAGATTATCCTCTGGTAAAACTGGAGATATCAAATACTTCTCACCCTTTCTTTACCGGTAAAAATATGCTGGTTGATACTGCTGGTCGTATCGATAAATTTAAAAAGAAATACGCCAAGAAATAATCCGCGTAAAATTGTAAATAATATATTGAAACCTTCTGATATTTTCAGGAGGTTTTTTTTATGCATGTTATACCCTAAACCCTGTTACCTGTATTCTTTCTTAAATCACTTATTTTTGAATAAATACCGAATCTCCATTTTTATGTCAAAAATCATTTTTACAGAAGAATTTTGTAAACCTGAAAACTTGCATCCATTTACACTTACCCGGCAAATCCAGGATTTGAGAATTGGTATTTTGACTATCAGGGAAAAATGGGAGCAGGGATTAAAAATGACCTCTTATGATAAATTTGAAGATGATTATAAAGATCTTGAGAAATGCATTCGCATCGATGATAGCCTGGTGAATGATACATATTACTTAATACACGGCAATCTTTTACCGACGCCCAATTTGGTAAAGGCTGTTAAATCATTAAAAGCCGGTCAATTTATATCATTGAATGAAGGACAGGGTGTAGTGTATTGCTTTACAAAAAATGAAGTAAAGGAGTATCATAAGATCGAAGTTAACAAAGCAATACCTGTAAAGGATGAAGCTATTTCCATTCAATTTCCATGGGACATATTTCAAAAAAATGCTGAAGCCATACGTCTCGATTTTCAACTGGTCACCAATAAACGAAAATCTGCTTCTTTATCCCGTACAAATAAACTACTAAACCCAAAAAAAATATTTATTGAAAAAGGGGTAATCGCTGAGCATGTGGTTATCAATGCTACAGAAGGGCCTGTATATATTGGCCGGGACGTCAGGTTAATGGAAGGCACCATTATCAGGGGGCCCGTTTCTGTAGGCCAGGGTTCTGTGTTAAAGATGGGAGCCAGGATTTATGGGGCCAGTACTATAGGACCAGGATGTGTTGTAGGAGGAGAGATAAAGAATTCTGTAATATTTTCTAACTCCAATAAAGCACATGATGGCTATCTGGGCGATGCGGTCATAGGCGAATGGTGCAATCTTGGTGCAGGTACAAGTAATTCAAATATGAAGAATAATGCAGGAACTATTCGCATCTGGACGTCGGATGGTTACCTCGAAGCAGGTAAAAAATGTGGTGTATTAATGGGAGATTATACTAAAACGGCAATCAATACCAGCATCAATACCGGAACCGTAATAGGTGTATGTTGTAATGTTTTTGGTAATGGATTAACGCCAAAGTTTATACCCAATTTTTCATGGGGAAGCGAGGGCGTAAAGCGTTATGAATTTGAAAAAGCTATAGAAGATATAAAAAACTGGAAAAGTTTAAAGCAGCAAAATATTTCTGTAAATGAATTAAGTATTTTGAAATTTATATTTGAAAATTATTAAACCAAAACAAAGAATGAGAAAGCAAATTGCAGCAGCTAACTGGAAGATGAACATGAGTTACCAGGATGGCGTTAAATTATTGGATGATGTTTTATCGTCAAAGATTACCTTGACAGCAGATCAGCAGGTGATTTTCGCCGTACCCTTTCCATACCTGATAATGGCAAAAAGTGAGGTTGCGGAAGAAACAAACAACTTCATTGCAGCACAGAATTGTCACCATAAAGAAGCCGGAGCTTTTACAGGGGAAGTCTCTGCCAGTATGTTGCATTCAGTAAACGTCAGGTACTGTATTGTCGGACATAGCGAACGCAGAGCATTTTTTAATGAAACGAATGAAATGCTCGCTGAAAAACTGGATAGTTGCATTAAACACCAGATTACACCTATTTTTTGTTGCGGGGAAGCTTTGGAAGTAAGAGAATCAGGAACACAGAATGATTATGTATCCCGGCAATTGGAACAGTCATTATTTCATCTTTCAGCGGAACAAATCAGAAAATTAATAATTGCTTATGAGCCCATCTGGGCAATAGGAACCGGGAAAACCGCAAGCACTGAACAAGCCCAGGAAATGCATGCATTCATCAGGTCCTTGTTGAGGGGTAAATTTGGTAGTGAAATTGCTAATGAAGTCCCTATTTTATATGGAGGAAGTGTGAAAGCAGGTAATGCAAAAGAAATTTTTGCGTGTGATGATGTGGACGGGGGATTAGTAGGAGGCGCCTCATTAGTCGCTGATGATTTTATCCAGATTATTAGAGCATTGAAATAATAAAATTATTGAAGCTCCTTACCATATTGTTATCACCCGCAGAAAACATTTACTGCTTAATTTTTTAAAAATTAAAGTCATAGTAAATGGCTCGGAAATTTACCCGATTGCAAAAGGTGAAAAATTGACCATCCCGGTGAAATTCAATAATCCAAAAATCGTTGCTACAGATGGATATCATATTACACAGCCATTAGAGTTGGTATTTCACCATATTCACCGGTATCACTTTAAAATTGTTTGTGTTATTGGAGATTCTCAGTTAGCAGCTGGAATAGTTATGATGTCGTTGTTGTTTTTTGTGGGGCTGATATCCGGATATTTAGTAGTTAAGATGCTTAGCTTTTTGCCAATATTTTATTTTCTCTTTCTGTATTATATCAACCGGAAAGAATTTATACAGATCAGGGCAACTTAATAATTTCAAGAATTATTTTATATAAAAATGAAAGAGATGCCTGCACCAGGAGAATAGCATATTATATGAAAGAAATTATAAAAGGTGGAGCATATCGTTTATTGTATATGCTCTTTAATTTTGGCATTGGGTTATTAATTGCTTACCTCTCAGGTACTGAATTATTTGGTTTGATATCCTTAATGATCGTAAATGCCTCTATATTTCATATTATATCTGGGTTAGGTACTGATAGTTCAATTGTATGGCATGGCGCAAAGAAAAATACAAGTGTCGACCAACTCATGACTTTTACTTTTTCAACCGCACTTCTTCAAATACTTGTTTTCATAATATTTACTTCGCTTTGGCTATATTTCACAGGGAAAACAATGTTGACTGGAAGTATTGATTTCCAGGTTTTTTTGCTTGAACTGCTTTATTTTATGGGGTTGGTTTGGTTAGAGAAATATATTTCCGTTTGGTATGCAAATCAAATGAGCATGGTATGCAACCGGATTATTTTATTCATCATTTTCATTTTATTTTTGATATTACTCCCACTTTACTTCGGGTTGAATATTTTTAACCTAGACCCATTTACATTTTTTTGTTTTCTGCCTATTGTCCAGGCAATACCATTGATTTTTTATTTTCATAAAAAAAAACCATGGCGATTTACCTCAAAATCTAATCTGGACCTGCAATCATTATTGAGTTTTTCATTTATAGTTTTTATCACTAACACCATTCAATTCTTAGCTTATAGAATTGATTATTGGATAATCAATCATTATCATGATGTAAGTGAGGTTGGTGTTTATGCACAAGCCAACCGGTTTGCACAATTAATTTGGGTTATACCAAATATTATGGCGGCATTAATGATTCCGTTAATTGCATCTCCTGATTCTACATTTAGCAAAACAGATTTTTCAGCTTTAATCCGCGGAATAATTTATGTAAGTCTTATAATGGTATTTGGGGTTGGAATTTTGTCTTACCTGTTGTATATGTATTTTCTTCCTGTTGATTATTTAAATGGCTTTAAGGCATTATTAATTATGATACCCGGTTTCTATTTTTTTATATTAACTATTTTACTCGCGGCATGGTTTTCTGCGCAAAGGATATTATGGATAAATTTTTGGGGTTCTTTAATATGCCTGGCGTTTATTTTCATAACAGATATCATATTGATTCCATCAATTGGAATAAACGGTGCTGCTCTGGGAAATTCCATTGGTTATTCTGCCTCGGCATTGTTCAGTATTTACATGTTTTTGAAATTGTCTTCTTTCAAAATTCATGACTTATTCATTGTTCAAAAAAATGACTTTAGAAAGTTGTTGAAATGGAAATTTAATAATGAAAAATAAATCTCCATATATCCTTTGGCTTCCATCCTGGTATCCAAGTAAAGTTGATCTTTACAATGGTGATTTTACGCAACGCCAGGCGAAGAGTGTGGCTTTATTCAGAAAGATCATAGTTCTTTTTTTAATTCATGCCCCGGATCTTAAGAATCATAAAATAGAGATTGAAAAATCTGAAGATGGGAATTTAATTGAATGGAGAGTTTATTATCCAAAAAAATATAATTCACCAAAAATTATAAATGTTGCAAAATATTTCTGGTTTTTAATAGGATCATATTTTCATATCATAAAGCAATATGGGCTGCCTCAATTAATTCATGTAAATGTTATTGGCAAATCTGCTTTTTTGGCTTTGATTTTGAAAAAGATTAAAAGCATTCCTTACTTAATTACTGAGAATTGGACAGGATATTATTCTACTGATCCGGGTGGATTACACACTAAAGGATATTTTATGAAATGGTATTACAACTCCATTTTTAAAAATACGTCTTTGTTTATACCGGTTTCCAATGATTTGGGAAAGCAGGTTCAAAAAATGTATCCGGAAATAAAATATGAAATTGTTCCAAATACAGTAGATACTTCCTTATTCAACAATGTAAAATTTAAAGACACAACCTCCATTAAAAGGATCATACATGTTTCAACACTTGGTTATCAGAAAAATATTGAAGGGTTAATTGCCGTTATAAAACCTCTGGCAATGCAACGAAATGACTTTGAATTAATTCTGATTGGTCCTTATTCTCCTAAAGTTAAAAAGGAAATTGATGAAGATGATATTTTGATGAAAAGGGTAAAATTGACCGGGAACATATCGTATGCAGAAGTTGGTAACTATATGAAAGATTCTGATTTTTTGGTGATGTTTAGTCGCTATGAAAATCTTCCTTGTATAATTTTAGAAGCTTTGTGTAGCGGGCTTCCGGTTATATCTACAAATGTGGGAGGCATTCCTGAAATAATAAACAGGGCCAATGGTATCCTTATCGATTCTGAAAATAATAATGAGCTAAAAATAGCTTTAGAATATATGTTAGATAATTTGCCTCAGTATAACCGGAATGAAATAGCAGAGAGTGCCATTGAGAAATATAATTACAAGACCATAGGGCAGTCTATTAATAAAATTTATGAAAAGTACTTATTGTTTTAAACTTCCTTTCCTTTCAACTTCTCTACCAAATCCACATATTCCTGCATAGCGTTTTCTATAGACTTGCCTTTCAAGCCGGACCAGGCATCATACTTTGCTTTGTTTGCAAAATCGAATGGATTGGCTGGGGCATCTGACTTAACATCTCCTTCTATAGCTTGTTTGTAATGCGAATACAATTGAAGCAAGGTATCGTTTCCTGGTTTATGAGTCAAATTTTTACTCTCTGCAACGGCGTTTTCAAATTTTTCCTTTAAATCCATACTTTTATTTTCGAAAATAATCTTTTTCAAAACATTGTAAATATTCCTTATCAAATAGCTGTTCGACTGATCTTGCTAAAACCTTACCTTTAATTTTTAATCATACTGATATGCGTACAGTAAAAGATATCTTCGATAGTAAACCAAAAGTATACAACACAATTAGCCCTGATACTTTAGTAATAACTGCGTTGGAGGAGTTGAATACAATCAATCTTAGCTACCTTATTGTAATAGAAAATGATGAATATAAGGGTATATTTTGTGAACGGGATTACAGTCGAAATGTAATATTAAAGGGACGGGCCAGTAAAGACACAAAGGTGAAGGATGTAATGAGTATTGATTTACCTGTGGTAGATATGAAAGATACAGTGGAAAACTGCATGAATTTGATGAACTCACACAAAACCCGCTATTTACTGGCTTTTGATGATCTAAGATTTGTTGGAGTGGTGACCATTCATGATCTATTAAGACAGGTGCTGGCAAATAAGGAATTGGTATTTGATAATACCATTACTCAGAAATTGCTAGATAATGAAGAGAGCGGGAGAATTTATTAAATTACACTCCCATTTTTTTTGACTAAATCCTTCTGCATAATGTGGAAAAGCAATTCCTTTTTTGGTATTCCAAACCTTTTATCATTTGGAAATTCTTTAGTCTCACCGGTAAAGTAAAACCCCTGGCGTACATACCAGTCAGTAAGTTCTTCCCGGTTATTCAAAACATTCATGGTAATAATATTACAGTTGTGGGACAAAGCATAGGATTCAGCCGCAAGCATTAACATTTTCCCAATACCTTTATTTTGTTGTGAAGGTGCAACCGTTAACATGCCCAGGTAAAGATTGGTTTCTTGTTTTTTAAGAAACACGCAAGCAACCAGCGTCTGTTCTTCACCGTAGTAATTAAGGATAACAGCATCAGGGGTTTTAATCATATCATGTAGAGAATCTTTATCAATCCTGATGCCGTCCAACAAATCCGCTTCCGTGGTCCATCCAAGGCGAGATGATTCGCCCCTGAAAGCACTGTTTACCAATTTCTCAAGTGCTGGAATATCAAAAACAGTAGCCTGTCGAATAATAAAGTGAGTCACATAGTTTTTTATAAAGATCAAAAATCTTTTTTCAATTATATAAACATCAAACTTTTTAATATTTTTATTTAAACATTCATAATGAAGAAATTCCTGGTCTTAGGTTCGTTTATTTTGTTTGCCTGTATATTTTATCAATGCAATCCAACCCGTAAAGCAAATGCATTTATTCCAGTTACAACGTATACGAATAATGTTCATACTTTGGTTATGAACAATTGCGCTCCCTGCCATATGCCTGATAAAGGCGGCAAGAAAAAAGCTTTGGATAGTTATACTGCTGTAAAAGATAATTTACCGGACATTATTAAAAGAATTGAAATGCATCCGGGTGAAAAGGGCTTTATGCCTTTTAAAAGAGATCGATTAAGCGATAGTTCCATTGCTGTTTTTAAAGACTGGCAAGCAGATGGTATGGCCGAATAACCATTTTATCTTTAAGTATAATACAGAAACTAGTACAGTATATCATACAACAATTAAGCTTCTTGCAATCAGATTAGGAAGTATAGTGTTCGTCATTTTGACTGTTTAACATCGCCAGATTTCATTACCTTTGCCCGTTCGAAAAAACGAGGTAACAAGTACATGAAGAATATCCGGAATTTTTGCATTATCGCCCATATTGATCATGGCAAAAGCACATTGGCCGACAGGTTATTGCAGGTTACCAATACCATCAGCGAAAGAGATATGATGGACCAGGTATTGGATGATATGGATCTTGAAAGAGAAAAAGGTATTACTATTAAGAGCCATGCAATTCAGATCGATTATAAGCATGAAGATGGCATAGATTATACACTTAATCTTATTGATACACCAGGCCATGTGGATTTTAGTTACGAGGTGAGCAGGGCGCTTGCAGCTTGCGAAGGTGCTTTGCTTTTAGTTGATGCTACCCAGGGTATTCAGGCCCAAACAATTTCAAATTTGTACCTCGCCATAGAAAATGACCTGGAGATTATTCCCGTGATCAATAAAATTGACATGGACGGAGCGATGATCGAAGAAGTAAAGGACCAGATCATTGAACTGATAGGCTGCAAACCTGAAGATATTTTATTGGCAAGCGGTCGGACCGGCATTGGAGTAGATGGAATTCTGGATGCGATAGTCAATAAAATTCCTTCACCAACTGGTGATCCAGATGCTCCCTTACAAGCATTGATTTTCGATAGTGTTTTTAATTCTTTTCGCGGTATTATCGTTTATTACCGGATTAAAAATGGATCTATTAAACAAGGGGATAAAGTAAAATTTGTAAGCACAGACCAGGAATATCAAGCGGATGAAATTGGTATTTTAAAATTAAAAATGTCCCCAAAGAAAGATGTTAAATGCGGCGATGTTGGATATATTATTACTGGTATTAAAGTAGCTAAAGAGGTTCATGTGGGTGATACCATTACTTTGGCTAATAATCCACACCCGGCCATGATTCAGGGTTTTGAAGTTGTGAAGCCAATGGTTTTTGCAGGTATATTTCCTATAAATACAGATGAATTTGAAGAGTTACGGGATTGCATGGATAAACTGCAATTAAATGATGCCTCACTCACCTACGAATTGGAAACCTCACAAGCCCTTGGTTTTGGTTTTCGCTGTGGTTTTTTGGGAATGCTTCATATGGAAATTATCCAGGAAAGACTGGAAAGAGAATTTAATCAAACCGTTATAACTACAGTTCCAAACGTAAGCTTTATTGCATATACAACAAAGGGGGACAAGGTAATTGTAAACAATCCAACGGAGATGCCGGATCCTGTACGCATCGATCGGATAGAGGAACCTTTCATAAGGGCGCAGATCATTTCCAAACCAGAATATATAGGTAATATCATGACCCTTTGTTTGGGAAAAAGGGGAATACTGATAAATCAGAGTTATTTAACGACCACCCGGGTTGAATTGACTTTTGAAATTCCATTAACGGAGATCGTTTTCGATTTTTACGATAAATTAAAATCCCAAACCAGGGGTTATGCATCTTTTGATTATTCACCTATTGGTTACCGTGATAGTGACATAGTTAAAATGGATATCCTGTTAAATAACGAAAAAGTGGATGCCTTAAGTGCCTTGATTCACCGGGCAAGAGCGCAGGAATTTGGAAGAAAACTATGTGATAAACTAAAAGAACTCTTACCAAGGCAACAATTCCAGATAGCTATACAGGCAGCAATTGGTGCGAAAATCGTGGCGAGATCAAATATATCGGCTATGCGAAAGGATGTAACTGCCAAATGTTATGGAGGCGATATCAGTCGTAAACGAAAACTTTTGGAAAAGCAGAAAGAGGGTAAAAAGCGTATGCGCCAGATTGGTAATGTGGAAGTACCACAGGAAGCCTTTTTAGCCGTTTTGAAATTGGACGAATAAAAATCTGCGTAAAAACTGGTAATATTAGTTTTCCAGTTCTTGCTTTATGGGAAGGAGGTTACCTTTCGAATCCCTGGTTGGCGCTGGCATTGGAAATTCCCCATCTTCTAACTTAAAGTCAAAAACTTTGTCAATGTGAACCCATTTTCCATTTTTCCATTGAAAAGCTTCAACATCACCATCAGGGATATAAGTAAATTTATTTTCAGGTTCGTCTGTTTCTGAAATCAGGTGATCAATAATAATGAGTTCCAATTCAGGATCATACTCTAATACCGCACGGGCTTCTTTTTTGTACTCAATATGATAACGATATTGAATAGGTTTTTTTATACTATCCTGTTCAAAGCTGAAAAAGGGCCCACCAAATACGGGTTCTTTCCGGTTATTAAATGTCATTACTTCCAGCCATTTTTTATTGCTCATGGCGCTATGATCATCAAACCCTATAAGAGTATAAAAGTCTTTTTTATTATAAGAAGTCTTGATGATTTTATAGTAAACTGAGCCTATCCAGTTGTCTTTATTTCGAACCGAATCCATGGCGTTATCCGTAAATTCTGATACATCACGCAAAGGCGTCAATTTTAAAGATCCATCGGGAGTATTATATTGAATGGCCGCTCTTTGCCGGGAATAATATTGGTCATAGGACAGATTCCAGCTTAATATTCTGAAACTGCTGTCAGGTGCATAAACTTTAGAAACACCAAAAACAGAATCTAAAGGGTAATAAAAAGAGTTTTTAATCTGTAGTGTGCGGATCAATGTTTTAACAAACAGGCTGTCTGAACGCATCCGCCCTGCAGTTAAACTATCCATATGGAAATTTTCAGCTAATTTTTGTAATGAATCTTCCTTTATAGAAATTTTGCGGAGATCCGTTGCACTCAGGGTTTGGGTATTTGCCTGTAGTGAAAAAATCACTGTTATTATAGTAATTAAAAATGTTCTGAAAATATAGGATCTGGATAAACTCATTTACCTTAATATATTTAGATATTATGCAGATGCTAAGAACGGAAAAAGCGTTGTAATAATATTGTAAAATTTATAAAGCTTTTGCAAAATCCATCAGGGATTGAAAAAGCAGGTCTATGTCCTGGTGAGGGAAATCCTGGTTGGGATGCGTAGTGGTCAAATAAACAGTGTACATACCCGCATTCCTGCCAAAAAGCATATCGCTGGGTTTATTACCCACTATTATAGATTTGTTGAAATCGATTTCCGGAAACTCTTTTTTTGCCTCTATGGCCATTCCGGGGTTTGGTTTCCTTGAATAATGTTCATTCTCAATACTGCTGCAAAAATAAATTTGGTCAATACGGCCTCCTGATTTTAACACTTCCTTTTTTAATTCCGTATGAATGGTTGCCAGGTCAGCTTCAGTCATTAATTTTTTACCAATGCCTTTTTGGTTGGTGACTACAACGATCCACCCGAATTTTTTGGCGCAAACAGCGATTGCCTCCAGTGCCTGGTCATAAAAATGAAATTCATCCCAATTACGGATATAATCCAATTTCTTTTCGTGATTGATAACGCCGTCGCGATCCAGAAAAAGCGTCCAGGTTTTATCTACGTTTTTTAAATCCAGTAAAGGCATGCAGAACTTTTATAGGGTAAAATATTTTTCCTCCACCAGTTGACAAATGACATGCCCTATTAAAATATGTGTTTCCTGGATTCTTGGCGTATCCGTGGAAGCAACGCTTATGCAGTAATTACTTAAATGTTTTAATGCGCCGCCAGTTTCTCCGGTAAAAGAAACAGTGATAACATTTTTTTCTTTCGCTTTTTCAAAAGCTCTTATAATATTTTTTGAATTTCCTGAAGTTGATAATCCGACTAAAACATCACCTTCCTGCGTTATACCTTCTATCAGCCGGGCATAAGTTTCATCAAATCCATAATCATTGGCTACGGCAGTGAGGTAAGATGTATTGCAATGCAGCGCCTCTGCCTGTAATGCTTTTCGGTCCGTGTAAAAACGCCCTGTTAACTCTGCTGCCAGGTGTTGGGCATCTGCCGCGCTTCCTCCATTACCACAAAAATATACTCTTCGGTTACTCTTAAATGCGGCCACTATTACTTCAGTTACCAGATTAATAGTATTTAGTAAATTTGGGTCTTGCAACACCGACGTTTTAACGTCAATGGATGATTGAATTATTTTTTTTATTTGCTCCATCTTTCAGGTTCATTTATCAATGGCTATACTTCTTCAGCCAGTTGTAATACAGCACGGACCATATTATGCCAGGAATATTTTTGTTTTTCCAAACGAAGATGAGGAATAAAATAATTCTCACCTAATTCATAGAATGCTGCGATAGTTGATGCAATATGTTCTGCATCAGGTTCTGTAATAAGGCCAGTTTTATTATCAACGACCATCGCCGGAAGTCCACCAACATTTGTTACTATAGTAGGCTTTTCAAAATGATAGGCGAGGGGCGTCACGCCACTCTGGGTAGCATTTCTGTAAGGCTGTACTATCACATCAGCAGCTCCAAGGTAATATTTCACTTCCGAATCGGTAATGAACGAGGTATGCAAATAAAGATCCCCGGCCAGGTCCATTTGCGCAATCAATTCACGATAGTTTTTTTCATCTTCATAAAATTCTCCTGCAACCATTAGTTTAACGCCTGTAGCTGCCGAGTGAGGAAATTTATTTTTAAGGATTTGCATGGCTTCTAACAAAATGTCCAGTCCTTTATATTTTCGGATAAATCCAAAAAACAAAATCACCTTTTCATTAACGGGAATGCCCAGGTGTTTTCTTGCCTCCGTTTTGGTTATCAGCTCTCCAAAATTGTCAAACAGCGGATGTGGAACTAATTGTGCAGGTTTGTTTTTTTCAAAACTCCGTAAATCCTTCAAAACGGTTTCACTCATTACAATAAAAGCATCACAGCTTTTTATAAAATAATTTGTGAATGGTTTATCGCCCGGCCTTTTTTCGTGCGGAATAATATTATCTGCGATACAGATTATTTTGGTGTGATTATTTGTCTTTATTCTTCTCAAGATGGTTCCTAATGCGGGTCCCATAAACGGAAGCCAGAAACGGACAAAAATAATATCAGGTCTTTCTCTCTTTAAGCTGTTGCCAACCTTAATCCAATTCAGCGGGTTTATTGAATTGATAGCAGATTCAATGCGAAGATTTTCGGGTGGGCTTTCATCTGAATACTGCGTTTTTCCTGGGAAAAGTATAGAGGGGTACTGTAATGAAAAAGAATATATTGAACATTCGTGTCCTTCATGAATAAATTCTTTCGCCAGCCTTTGATTAAAAGTTGACAAACCACCTCTTAACGGGTGGCCGGGTCCTATCATTATAATGCGGGCCATTATAATCCAACTTTCTTTTCTATAAGATAACTGTTACGGCCAGGTGCATTACGAGCAATCAGTTCTGCTATAAAACCTGCAAGAAAAAGCTGCATACCAATAATTATAGCACTTAATGAAATATAAAACCCGGGTCGGTTGGTTAGTGCAAAATTTGCATCCATGAGCTTTGAAATTACCAGGTAGAAAGAAATTCCTAATCCTGCCAAGAAAAATAAAGTACCCCACATTCCAAAAAAATGCATGGGACGTTTGGAAAATTTCCCCACAAACATGATCGATAGAATATCTAAAAACCCATTGATAAATCTTTCCCAGCCAAATTTGGTTACACCATATTTACGGGGCCTGTGTTCAACAATTTTTTCGCCAATTTTTTTAAATCCGGACCATTTTGCCAATAAAGGAATATAACGATGCATTTCTCCATAAACCTCGATACTTTTTATGACTTTTTTGCGGTATGCTTTTAACCCGCAATTAAAATCATGCAATTTGATCCCGGAAACTTTTCGGGTCGTGGCATTAAAAAATTTGGAAGGAATATTTTTTGTAAGCGTGTTGTCATAACGCTTTTTTTTCCACCCACTGACAAGGTCATATTTTTCTACTGCGATCATTTGGTACAATTTCGGTATTTCATCCGGGCTGTCCTGTAAATCTGCATCCATGGTAATAACCACATTACCCTGGGCTGCACGAAAACCTTCATTTAACCCGGCTGATTTTCCATAATTGCGTTGAAACTTAATGCCTTTGATCCTGGGATTTATTGCCGATAATTCCTCAATCACGGTCCATGATTGATCCGTGCTGCCATCATCAACCAATATAATTTCATAATCATATTGATGTTGATCGGCTACATGCTGTATCCAATCGCACAATTCAGGCAATGATTCTTCTTCATTATATAAAGGAATAACTAATGACAGGTCCATTATACACTTAATTCATCTAAAGGATTAACAGGTTTCTTTTTGGTTATAGCTGCTCCCAATAAAGAACCCACGGCTCCCAATATAATAAAAAACAACATGGTGCCACCTATAACACCCACCCAGAAAAATTTACGTCCCATTTCCAATGCATCGTCAATCTGGCTATCGCTCATCTTGCCTTGTTCTTCCAATTTTTCTCTGGCCATTTCAAGACCTTTCTCTTTCATATCAGGGAAAAGCAAATTGAAAATAATAATAAACGCGATAAATATAATAGTAAAAACCGCTGTTGATTTAAATCCAAATGCAAAAAGATTTCCAAACGTTAACCTGTTATCATGTGCTTTAGCATGCATGCCAATGGTTACAATTAAGCCGATAATAAGGATTGCATAGGTAATATATCCAAAAGTTGGATCGTTGCTTAATCCGGCAAAATTTAAAATGATTGAATACACTATTAATGCGGCTGCAATTAATAATCCGGCGGTAATATGGGTCAATGGTTTATTTTCCTGCATGTTGTTTTGGTTTACTGATTTATAAATAGCTGGTTTTTATTAATAGTTGCTACAACTTTTCCCGTTAATGTTTTTTGCAAATAAGGTGAATTCTTTGAGCGTGATTTAATATCCTTTAATTCAACAACCCAATTTTTTTGTGGATCAAAAGCGGTCAGGCATGCAGGTTGGCTTGCTGCAATTAACAAATCGGGCAATCCAAATATTTTTCTCGGGTTCAGGGATAAAATCCTGACCCAGGTTTCAGGATTTTCACCAGGCATGGCAGTATTTATAACTGCAAAAGCTGTTTCCAGGCCAATGGTACCATATTTTGCATATTCAAACTCCACTAATTTGCTGTCTCTTTCCTGTGGTAAATGATGTGTAGCTATGCAATCTATTACACTATCTCTTAAAGCTTTTTGCAAAGCTTCCCGATCTTTTTTTGTGCGAAGGGGTGGATTTAATTTCAGGTTTGAATCATAAGTCTCCAAATCCTCATCGCAAAAAAATAAATGATTTGGTGTAACTGAACAACTTACATTCAACCCGGCTTTCTTTGCTTTCTTTATATATTCCAATGATCTTTCGGAGGAAACTCCTGTAAAATGAATCCTGGAATCTGTATACCGGGTTAATTTGATATCCCGGTCTATAACTATTTCTTCAGACATGGCGGGTTTACCTGGCAATCCCAGTTGGGTTGAGATAATTCCTTCATTCATCAATCCCTGTGGATTGATGCTCTGATCATCCGGTAACTGTATCACTACTCCCTTAAAAGTTTTAATATACTGCAGGGCCTTTAATAACAGACCTGCCGATTGTATAGACTGTGTTCCATCACTAAAAGCTATGGCACCACTGGCTTTCATATCATACATTTCTGCCAGTTCATCTCCTTTGGTGTTTTTTGTAACGGCACCAATCGGGTGCACATTTACAGGTAGCGATCTTCCTTTCTGAACCAGGTATTCAATTCCAGATTTATTGTGTACAATAGGCTGGGTATTGGGTATCAACATTACATCGGTATATCCGCCATGCAATGCAGCCATTGCCCCCGTCTCCAGGGTTTCTTTGAACTCGTAACCCGGATCAGCAAAATTTGCAAAAACATCCATCCAACCAGGGGATAGATGAAGATTATCTGCTTCAACAATTTTGTCAGCTTCTTTTTCTATACGATCATCAATCGATTGAATAAAACCATTTTCAATGAACAAATCTTTTACAAGACCATTGTGCGGAGAATTTGGATCAACTATACGGGCTTGCCTGATGAGGATTTTCATTCGTTTAGTGCAGTGCCTTATTTGCCCGCAGGCTTCAAAGCATACTTAAGTTTGATTTTCGCCAGCGAAGATAAAGTTTGTTTTTTAGATATAAGATCCAGATAAGCCGAATGATTCTACCCCGACTATAAAGTGTTGAAAAATATAATTTTAACGATCTGCAATAAGTTCAAACATGTCTCCGTTTATCATTTGGTTTTTCATAGGATATTGGATTTTAAAAACGGGGCTGGATTTCTATCCGGCCCCCATTTTTTTAATAATAAATTTATTTAAATCCATTATTTCAAATCTTTGATCCAAATATTTCTAAATTGGATCAGACTTGATGCACCATCCAGTTCACCTGTTTTCTTATCTATACCACCATGATGTTGCAAACCTATTGGTCCATTTTCTGGAATGCCGGACATCACAGCGTTTTCAATTACTAAAATATCATTCAGGTAAACAGTTACCCTATCACCTTTCATGGTGATATCAAAGGCATTCCATTGACCAACAGGATTATCAGCATGAAATTTTGGAACTGCTTTGGCTCTTTCGTCGGCTGGTAAATTCATATTTAACCGGGTACCCCAAATTTCTCCTGATCCTATTGGCCAGCACCACACTTGTACCTGGTCCTTTCCCCGCATTAATATTCCGCTATCTGCATTGGGCAACATCGTGTAAATTATTTTTCCGGATGTATCTCTTGCGTAATCACCATTGGGTAAAATAGTGGGTACCGGATATAGATTACTGTGTTTTTTAAAACGCCACTCAATATGGAGCTGGTAATCTGCAAATTGTTGTTCTGTAAATAAACTTTTATTTCCTTCTGCTTCAGATAGAGCATCATAATCAATAACACCATCTGTTACTTTCCAATGTCCATTATCTCCTTCAGGAATTTTCCAACCACTCAAATCCCTTCCATTGAACAAGGATGAATAGCCTTCTTTTTCAAAATTTAATGTTGTTGAATTTTGTCCTGAATTTTTTGCGGTAGAACATTGCATAAATACCCAGGAGATAATTAGAATAAATCCCAGGTGCATGATTTTTTTCATAAAAAATTATTTTATTATTAAACAGATGCAATTAAATTTCCCAGCCCGGTCGACTTTTACGGGCAATATATTCATTGGCTTCCGGAAAATTGGTTACTAATAATTGTTTATTATCCCACTCCAATCTTTCACTCACCCGGATGGCCAGGTTACCAAGACATATGGCTTCTGCAATTGTTTGGGCATTTATAAAACTACCGCGGCTTGGATTTTTTCCCTGGAAGGATTGGATCATTTCAGTGGTTTGATTCATCAATTGAACATCGGGTATTTTTATTGAAGCCATCAATTTTTCAGCATCCGGCCGGCCGAATAAGACCGGATTATGATACCCATAACCTGCAACGATCGTTCCTTTATCACCGATAAACATTACACCCTCCTTAGGCAAGGGTTTGCCAGCTAATTTTAATGCTTTTGGCGTTTTTGGTCGTATTCCACCTTCATACCAGTACACATCCAGTAATTCATTCTTATTATTAATGGGAACCTCCCATTGTAAAGTGGCAGCATACGGATAGGAAACATTATTCTTAATCCAGGTACTACGAAAATCTCTTATTTCGCAATTCACATTGGCGGAGCCTTCAGCAGTTACAGGCATACCCAGGTCAAGGATGCGCCAATCAACCCAAAAACCATAGTAACCCATATCTGCCAGGCAGCCTGCGCCAAACTCATACCAACCTCTGAAAACCGTATGCGTATAATCTGGAGAATAAGGTCTTGGTAAAGAAGGTCCTAACCAAAGATCCCAATCAAATCCATCAGGTATTGGTGGTGTGTTAGCCGGAAGGTAAGGAGATCCCTGGGGCCACATAGGCCTGTTGGTCCAGCGGTGCAATTCTTTTATATCGCCAATAGCACCCTGTTTAATCCACGATTCCACAATATGATTTTCTTTTTCATCTTTCCAGGCAAACAATTGAGTGGGGATATTAGTTTTTTTTGCCTCCTCACAGATAACCCTTGTCTCTCTCATAAAATTGCCAATAGGCTTATGGGAAGCAACCTTGACGTTTTTTTTCATAGCTGCCAAAGCTATAGTAGCATGTAAGTGATCCGGGGTCATGATAAAAACAGCATCGAGGTCATTTTCTTTTTCTAAAAGTTCCCTGAAATCTGCATATGTATTGCAGCCTTTATAGGTAGTTAATCCTTTATTTTTTGCATAATAATCATTGATAAATCTTTTGGCCACTTCCCGTCCTCCTGCAGCGCCTTTGGTTTCTCCCTGGGGCCTTCCCCATTGGGGATAATCATAACTTTCTTTATTGGGTTATTGGGATCGCAGACTGCTGTAAAT
>MWWA01000038.1_pt1 | contig 46022 bp, 49 predicted proteins | sample 1047341 | NCBI WGS metagenome assembly MWWA01 (sample SAMN06349978, study PRJNA376086) | soil metagenome | isolation source: MS5-1 sample Antarctic (ecotone) soil | place: Antarctica | collected 2015-01-13
AAAATTTCCGGTATTGTCAAATAACGCGGATACTCAAGTATGAGGGATGGCAGGCCTTCATAATTTTCTCCTTTTGAAATTTTTGCGCTGCTGTTCATCAACATAAATGGAAGGTTATACTGTTCATTTTGAATAATTGTATGAAATGATTGTTGAAGATCGGCTAATAACAATCCGGCTTTTTTAATAATACTGTTCTTTGTTAAAATGATGCCGGCATTTACAACCATTTCCATCTCCTGTTCTGAAAGCCTTATTTTTGTTTCATTCATCAAGAATAGAGGTTTCTAATATTTAATATTAATTCCATTAAAGGTATCAAAAGAACAATTCCAGGTGTTTAAGAAATTAGATAAGCTTATAGTGAAGGCTTTTGTAGGGCCCTTTATAGCAACTTTTTTTGTGGTATTACTAGTTTTGGTAATGCAATTCTTCTGGCTTTATATTGATGATTTTGTGGGGAAAGGATTAGGTATTGGGTTGATTTTTGAATTCATCTGGTATCAAAGCGCAGTGCTGGTTCCATTGGCATTACCACTTTCTGTTTTGCTCTCGTCCATCATGACTTTTGGAAATTTGGGTGAGAGCTTTGAATTGGTAGCAATCAAATCAGCAGGTATTTCATTGCTGCGCTTCATGCGTCCATTATTTGTTGTCACCATTCTTATTTGTGGAGTGGCATTTTTATTTTCAAATTATATTATTCCGATTGCTAATTTAAAAAGCCGTACCCTGCTGGCTGATATCGTCTATGCCAAACCTGCGTTCGATTTAAAGGAAGGTGTTTTTTATGATAGGATAAATGGGTTTGCTATTAAAATCGGTAAAAAAGAAAACGATAGTGTTATCCGCAACATAATTATTTATGAGCAGGGTGGTAATTTGCAGGACAACTTTATTATTGCTAACAGCGGTGTTATGCGAGTGACCGACAATAAACGGTTTTTGGAATTTAATCTGAAAAATGGCTGGCGTTACCAGGAGAAAGGCCAGTTTGGAACAGTCAAAACAGAATTTATCCGACTGGGCTTTAAGGAATTTACCAAGCAATTTGATCTGAGCTCTTTCCAATTTAACCGCACTGATGATAGCATAAACAGGAGCAATCAGCGTATGCTTAGTATGCGGCAATTAAATATAGCTATAGACAGCCTTGAAAAAATACATTCTAATATTAGTGCCAGTCAGGGTAAGGAGATCTTTTCTTCCATGCAATTTGCCCGGTATTTAGATTCAAGTTGGACGGTATCTTCCTCTGATTTACCGGATAGCGTGAAAACTTTTGATGAAGTTTTACCTGATTCAGCACGGATACAGGTCGGAAACCAGGTGGCTCAGCGAATTGGAATTCCCCGGTCAAATTTATTACTTGCAGTGTCGGAAAGTACTTCCCGGGCCAGGGATATACGTTTGCATAAAATAGAATGGCACCGTAAAATCTCTTTGTCTTTAGCCTGCCTTGTATTATTTATTATAGGTGCACCCTTAGGTTCCATAATACGAAAAGGGGGACTGGGTTCTCCACTCATTTTTGCCATTATATTCTTTATGCTTTTTTATTTTCTAAGCACTTCAGGGGAAAAGTTTGCTAAAGAAGGGGCATTAACACCTTTTACCGGTATGTGGCTTTCAACTTTCGGGTTGGTTCCAATGGGAATTTTTTTAACGTATAAGGCTATGCGTGATTCACAATTATTCAATAAGGAATTTTATTATCGTGTAATTACACGAATTAAAAAAGCCCGGAATAAAAGAAATTCTATGAAAAACCAGGTTAGCTCCGAATAAAAAAGGTTACATTAAGTAGCATCAGAATTAAATGAATGGCCTTGTTTGTAAGTAGCGAAAACGAAAATTATCAATTCCAGAAATGGCTTACAGCTGTTTCAATCATTTTAATGATTGGAAAATTTATTGCCTGGTACCTGACAAATTCAGTAGCGGTTTTGACGGATGCCCTGGAAAGTATTGTAAATGTGATGGCGGCATTTATAGGATTATATAGTTTATATGTGGCAGCAAAACCGCGTGACAGGGATCATCCATATGGACATGGGAAAGCAGAATTTTTATCCGCCGCAATAGAAGGGACATTGATTTTTGCAGCCGGGATCATAATAATCTTTACGGCGATAAAAAATCTTATTGTAGTAGTACCAATTCAACAATTGGATTTGGGAATATTGCTCGTTTCTGCCACTGGAGTGGTTAATTTATTGGTGGGTTATTTTGCTTTTAAAAAAGGACAGCGGAATAACAGCATGGCACTGATAGCCAGTGGTAAACATTTGCTGACTGATAGTTATTCAACCTTTGGCATTATTGCTGGCCTGTTCTTGCTGAAATTTACTGGTTGGCAGTGGGTAGATTCTGGGGTGGCTATCATTTTCGGAGCAATTATTACGTTTACTGGTTACCGTATCACAAGGCGCTCAATAGCCGGTATTATGGATGAAGCCGATATAAGGCTAATAACCCGGATGGTTAACCTGCTGAATGCAAACCGGCAGTCAAACTGGGTTGATATGCATAACCTGAGAATTATAAAATATGGTACCGTGCTGCACCTTGATTGCCATTTAACAGTTCCCTGGTATTTCAATGTTAATGAAGCGCATACGGAAATCGATATATTATCTGCCCTGGTGAGAAAAGAATTTGGCGAAAGCCTGGAATTATTTGTGCATTCAGATGGTTGTTTATATTCGCAATGTACCCTTTGTAAAAAACCGGATTGTCCGGTACGTCAACACGAATTCAAACTAAGTATAAACTGGGCGCTGGATAATATTCAGCAGAATAAAAAACATACATTAGATAATGAGGAAGTCTGATTAAGATAATTCACAGAAGCAACTGATAAATTCACACAATAAAATTGATCTATAAAATTATTAAGGAATATTAATTATGAAAACTATTACAGAATGGAAAAAGGAACATGAATTTGATTCATACCTGGGGGAGCATACAATAAGTGTGGATGGAAAGCGGCAAGCAGGCTTCAACCCAAAAGCTTTATTATTGACTGGATTGGCTGCTTGTTCAGGAATTGATGTTGTTGACATTCTTGAAAAAATGCGGGTTACTATTTCAGGATTTACAATCATTACTGAAACTGAGCAAACCGAAGAACACCCAAGGGTATTTAAGGATATACTACTTACTTTCCAGGTGAATACAGCCATGGAAAATGAAGATAAAATTAGAAAAGCCATCGATCTTTCATTGGAAAAATATTGTGGTGTTTCAGCAATGCTGGGTAAAAATTCAAAAATTACTTATAAACTGGAAATAAAATCTTCGTAAATCATGTTGTCAAAAAGATCTCAATATGCTTTGAAAGCATTAGGTTACCTGGCATTTAAATTTGAGCAGGGTCCTATATTGATATCTGAGATTTCAGAAAAAAAGAAAATTCCCTTAAAATTTCTGGAAGGTATATTGTTGGAGTTAAAATTAGCGGGCATCCTGGAAAGTAAAAAAGGGAAAGGAGGCGGTTATTACCTGGCAAAGCATCCTGGAAAAGTAAAAGTTGCTACAGTAATTCGTCTGGTAAATGGCCCCATTGCTATGTTACCTTGCGTGAGCCTTTATTTTTATCAACGCTGCGAAAACTGTAATGAAAAGAAATGTGCCTTGCATGATATGATGATTGAAGTGCGGGATGCTACGCTGAACATCGTAGAAAAACGAACGTTAATTGACCTTATGGAAAGTTAATTTTTTTTGTTTTATTAGTCTATGTTCTTGGTAGGGTAATCAAACTATCCTATTTTCGTTTTCTAAAACTTAAAACTATGTCATTACGTTTAGGCGACACTGCTCCCAATTTTAAGGCTAATACAACTGTGGGTGAAATTGATTTATATGAGTACCTCGGCGACGCCTGGGGTATACTTTTTTCACATCCTGCCGATTATACACCTGTATGTACCACTGAACTTGGAAAAACTGCATTATTAGATAGTGAGTTCAAAAAAAGAAACGTCAAAGTATTAGCAGTAAGTGTTGATCCATTAGATTCACATCATGGCTGGATCAGTGATATCAATGAAACACAACATTGTGAAGTAGACTTTCCTATTATAGCTGATGATGAAAAAAGGGTAGCTGACCTGTACGACATGATTCATCCAAATGCTTCTGAAACAACAACCGTACGAAGTTTATTTGTTATCAGTCCTGATAAAAAAATTAAACTAATGATCACTTACCCGGCATCCACCGGAAGAAATTTTGTTGAAGTACTTAGGGTTGTTGATTCATTGCAACTTACGGCAAAGCATAGCGTATCAACACCAGCTGACTGGAAACAAGGTGAGGATGTGATTGTTGTTCCGGCTATTTCAACCGAAGATGCCATTAAAAAATTTCCAAAAGGCGTTAATATAGTTAAGCCTTATTTGCGTTATACTCCACAGCCACAAGACTGATTTTAAATATCCAATATCATGATGAATCAGGCATGGATCAGTGAGGTTGAACAAAGTACATTGGAAGATGGACTTTTCAAGACTGGGAATTTATTCCCGGGCAAAGTTTTTTTTTCAACTTCCCTGGGCCAGGAAGACCAGGTAATTATACATGCTATTGCCAAAGTCAAGGCTTTTGTAAATATTTTTACTTTAGATACCGGCAGGTTATTCAATGAAACTTATAACCTGCTGGAAAAAACGATTGCCCGCTACAAACAACCTGTTCGCATTTATTATCCTGATGCTGCCAACATAGAGCAGTATGTAAATCAGAAAGGGATTAATGCATTTTATGAATCGGTTGCCAACAGAAAAGAATGCTGTCATATTAGAAAGGTGGAACCGCTGAACAGGGCCTTGCAAGGAGCAAAGATCTGGATTACCGGTTTGCGTGCCGATCAATCCATTACAAGAGAAGAAATGAAAATGATTGAATGGGATGAACAAAGAAACTTGTACAAATTCAACCCACTTATTAATTGGTCACTGGATGATGTGCGAGATTATTTAAAAATCAATGATGTTCCATACAATCTATTGCATGAAAAAGGATTTATAAGCATCGGTTGTGCACCTTGCACCAGGGCATTAGAGCCGGGTGAGGATATCCGGGCCGGCCGTTGGTGGTGGGAGGATGCCAATAAAAAAGAATGTGGTTTGCATATTTTGGAAACCAATATTCAACAAGCATAATAAAAGTATATGAGCAGTTACAGGTTAGATTATTTAGATCATTTAGAGTCAGAAGCTATTCACATATTTCGTGAAGTGGCTGGCCAGTTTGAAAAACCTGCCCTATTATTTTCAGGGGGTAAAGATTCAATTACTTTGGTTCACCTGGCATTGAAAGCTTTCAGACCCGGAAAATTTCCATTTCCTTTAGTTCATATTGATACAGGCCATAATTTTCCGGAAGCTTTAGATTTCAGGGATAAACTGGTTACTGAGATCGGTGAAAAATTAATTGTTAGAAAAGTAGAAGATACCATTCGTTCAAAAAACCTGACAGAACAAAAAGGAAAATTTGCCAGCCGCAATGCACTTCAAACGTACACATTACTGGATGTTATTGAAGAATTTGGTTTTGATGCATGTATAGGTGGTGCCCGGCGAGATGAAGAAAAAGCCAGGGCAAAGGAAAGAATATTTTCTGTTCGGGATGAATTTGGACAATGGAATCCAAAATTGCAAAGACCTGAATTATGGAATACTTATAATGGTAAAATTCATAAAGGAGAAAATGTTCGTGCATTCCCTATCAGTAACTGGACCGAGTTGGATATCTGGAATTACATCAAACGGAAAAATATTGAACTTCCATCTATTTACTTTTCACACGAAAGAAAAGTTTTAGAACATGAAGGGCAATTGGTTGCTGTTTCAGAATTTATAAACCTGGAACCAACAGATATTGTCACTTCCAAAAAAGTGCGTTACAGAACGGTGGGAGATATGACCTGTACCGCAGCAGTTGAATCTACTGCCAGCAATATTGATGATATCATTACAGAGATTATCGCGACCAAAACAAGTGAACGGGGAGAAACCAGAATCGATGATAAAGTGAGTGAAGCAGCTATGGAAGACCGCAAAAAAAATGGTTACTTCTAATTAAAGGAAATATTTTTTTTGACTTATTAGTCTATCAATTAAGTAGAGAATTCAAAATAAAACTATGGATATTTTAAGATTTATTACAGCTGGAAGTGTCGATGATGGAAAGAGTACATTGATCGGCAGATTGCTGTTTGATAGTAAATCCATTCTGATTGATCAGTTAGCTGCGATTGAAAAGCAAACTCGTAACAGGCAGGATGGAGAAATCGATCTTGCTTTGCTTACAGATGGTTTAAGAGCAGAAAGAGAACAGGGAATAACCATCGATGTGGCCTATAAATATTTTTCAACGCCAAAAAGAAAATTCATCATCGCAGATGCTCCGGGGCATATTCAATATACAAGAAACATGGTCACGGGTGCATCAAATGCGGACCTCGCTATTATTTTGGTGGATGCCAGAAACGGAGTTGTTGAACAAACCCGCCGTCATTCAATCATTGCTTCTCTTTTGAATATACCGCATATCGTTATTGCTGTAAATAAAATGGACCTGGTAGGATACTCGCAGGATGTTTATAATAATATCCTGATTGATTATGCTGAAGTTGCTAAATCATTAGGATTGAAAGATGTGATCTACATTCCGATCAGTGCTATTAACGGCGACAATATTGTTGATACGTCGACTAATTTTCCATGGTATGAGGGAGAATCGCTATTGCATATTTTAGAAAATATTGAAGTGTACAACGATATTAATTTAGATGACCCACGTTTCCCGGTACAGTATGTTATCCGTCCGCAAAGAGAGGACCTGCATGATTATCGTGGTTATGCCGGCAAGATAGCAAGTGGTATATATAAAACCGGAGATAAAGTGGTCATTCTTCCCTCCGAAATTACTTCCACGATTTCTGCAATAGAAGTTAGTGGTCAGGAAGTGCAGGAAGCATTTGCCCCCCAAAGTGCCATTTTGCATTTGGCTGATGATGTGGATATCAGCAGGGGCGATGTGATTGTGAATCAAAATAATCTTCCCCAACTATCAAATGAGCTCGAAGTATTTATATGCTGGATGGACCATAAGCCATTACAGGCAGGTAACAAATACTTTTTCCAGGTTAACAGCCGGGTGGTCCGTTGTGTAGTAAAGGAGATAAAGTATAAACTGGATGTTAATACGTTACAAAAACTGGATGCCCCGGGTAAAGCAGGGTTGAATGATATAGTAAGTGCCACCATTAAAACGGCAACTCCAATACCTTTTGATTCCTATAAAAAATTAAGAACGAATGGTGGTGCTATTTTAATTGACGAAACCAGTTTATTAACAGCAGGAGCCTGTATGATCCAGGATGCGATTACAGATTAATAATTTTAGAATAAGCAATTCATGTACAATCAAAAAAATATTATTTCTACACCTTTTGGTTCATTTATTAAAGCCGGGAAAGTTGTTATAGCTGGTGCAGGTCCTGGTGACCCTGATCTAATTACGGTTAAGGCTGCACGTTATCTTCAACATGCCGATGTTGTATTAACGGACAGATTGGTGAGTGGAGAAATATTGGATCAATATGTTCGGCCCAATGCTGAATTAATTTATGTGGGAAAGGAATGTAGAAAGAAGCATTCTACTCCACAAAAAAGTATCAATGAATTACTGGTACATTATGCATTGATGGGCAAATTGGTTGTGCGATTAAAAGGCGGTGATGTATCTGTTTTTGCCAATATACTGGATGAATTAACCGTGCTTTCAGCTAATGGCATTCCCTATGAAATTATCCCTGGCATAACAGCCGCAACGGGTGCTGCTGCTTATGCCGGCATTCCATTGACGGCACGGGGATATTCAACAGGTGTGCGATTTATAACCGCATATAAGTCTGATGTGGTGGAACCAGGTTATTGGAATGAGTTGGCCAATTCATCAGACACCATTGTGCTCTACATGTCATCCGAAACACTGGATGATGTAGTTGAAAATTTAATGGAAAATAATATTGAAGGAGATAAGTTATTAGCGGTTATAGAACAGGCCACTACACCATATCAACATGTATATATAAGCAGTTTCCAGGAGTATGAAAAGAAGCTGAAAGGCCGGCAATTTATTTCTCCATCATTGGTCATTATAGGTAAAGTTGTTGCTCTTTATGAAAAATTTAATTGGATTAAAAACAGTGAACTCCCTAAAAGTTATTTCAATCCTGTAAATATCCAGTACTCCCAAAATTATCAATCCGTAAATTTTATTGAGCATGTTAGCCGGGCATAAATTAAATACGATACTAGATATAGTCAAAACTTTTTCAAAAGAAGAATTAGCGTGGATTAACGGTTACCTGTCTGGCATTCTTGCGGGGGAAAATTCACAGGAAGTTTTAGATCAGTCACCCACTCAGAAAAAAAAGATCACCATTGCATTTGGAACGGAGACCGGTAATTCAAAAAGTGTAGCAACTGGGTTTGCTGCGAAAGCAAAAAGCAAAGGAATTATTCCAAAACTGGTTAGCCTTGATCAATACAGGTTAAATGATCTGCAAAAAGAAGAAAATTTTTTAGCTATAATTAGTACACATGGTGATGGTGAGCCACCTGAGGCTGCAAAGAAGTTTTATGAGCATATTCATTTAAATGGGTTTACCATACCGAAAATGAAATACGGCATTTTGGCTTTAGGTGATTCAGCCTATCCATTATTCTGTAAAGCAGGCGAAGATGTAGATCAGCAATTTCAAAAGCTTGGAGCCAAAAGAATTGTTCCATTGCAAAAATGTGATGTTGATTATGAAGAGCAGGCGCAAAACTGGTTTGATCAATTTTTGCAATCATTCGATGATATAGCACCTGCTTTTGTACAGCAATCAGGGACCATTAAACCATCAATCGGTAAAAAAACCTATGATGGTGTATTATTGTCAAAGACCCTTTTAAATGGTCGAGGATCATCTAAACAAACATTACATTTTGAAATAACCGCCGATGAATTGGATTACCAGCCTGGCGATGCTATAGGAATCGTTCCTGAAAACAGTGAAAAAACTGTTGATGAAATTATTTCATTGGTTAAAACAGATGCTCAACAAACTTTGGTTTTTAAAAATGAAACCTGCACTATTTATGAACTGTTAAGAAGCAGGTTAAATATCTCGTCTTTACCGGGAAGGATTATAAAACAATATGCGGAAATTATTAATCAGCCAGTTAATGAATTACGGATATCGTTATTGGATTTATTGAAAGCATATCCTATGCCGCAACCGCAAAAATTTATTGAGCTCATACAAATACTGGAACCAATTGTACCAAGGCTGTATTCCATTTCATCATCACCAGCAGCACATGAAGGGGAGGTGCATATCACTTTAGCAAGAGATCAATTTAATTACAGGGAAGAGCAACGTTCTGGATTATGTTCTGATTATTTATCCCGTTTACCTGTTGACAAGGATTTAAATTTTTACATACATAAAAACAAGCAGTTCCGTTTACCTGCAGAAGATAAGGATATCATCATGATCGGACCAGGAACTGGTGTTGCGCCTTTCAGATCATTTATAGCAGAAAGAGAAGCAACAGGTTCTAGTGGGCGTAACTGGTTATTTTTTGGTGACCAGCATTTTACCACTGATTTTCTATACCAGACTGAATGGCAAAACTGGTTTAGTACAGGTGTATTAACCGATATCAGCCTTGCATTTAGCCGGGATCAGGAAGAGAAGATATATGTTCAGCATAAAATAATGGAAATTGCAGCAACATTTTTTGAATGGATAGAAAATGGCGCATTTCTCTATGTATGCGGTGCAAAGCAACCCATGAGCATAGACGTTGAGCAGACGATTTTAAAAGTAATTGCTGAACAAGGTCAATTATCTGTTGCTGATGCTGACAAATACCTTGATAATTTAAAAGCGACAGGGCGATACAATAAGGATGTCTATTAAGAATTAAAAAGTTTCCTGGGAAAAATGCCAGGGCAAAAAAATGGAGTATGAGTGATTCACAAAATTTATCCCCGGTTGAAAAAATAAAAACCAGTAGTCATGGCTTGCGCGGCACATTAAAAGAAAGTCTGCAGGATGAAATTACGGGTGCTGTGCGTGAAGACGATCATGCCCTGGTAAAATTTCATGGCATGTATGAACAGGATGATCGTGACATGCGTAATGAACGGGCTGCTGCTAAGTTGGATAAATTATATTCTTTTATGGTTCGCTTGCGCATTCCGGGAGGTGCCATAACACCACAGCAATGGATAGCCGCAAACCATATTGCGGGAGATTATTCAACCGGTGCCATTAAGATCACTACCCGCCAAACCATTCAGTTGCATGGAATTCTTAAAAGACACATTAAGCCTACTATGCAGGATTTTAATAAAGTAAATCTTGATTCCATTGCTGCTTGCGGCGATGTTAACAGGAATGTTGCATGCAGCAGCAATCCCAATACTTCACCTTTGCATCAAAAGGTGCATGCTTATGCAGATAGAATAAGCCTGATGCTATTGCCTAAAACAAGAGCCTACCAGGAGATTTGGTTGGATGAAGAAAAAATATCTGAACCCGATGCGGAAAATGATCCTTTATACCAGGACAGGTATCTGCCACGCAAATTTAAGATCGGTATTGCTATACCTCCGGATAATGATGTGGATGTACTTACCAATGATTTAGGTTTGATCGCCATTATTGAAAATGAAAAATTACTTGGATTTAATATTGCGGTTGGTGGTGGTTTATCCACCACACATGGAAATCCAAATACTTATGCAAGATTGGCCACCGTGATTGGTTTTGTTGCAGGCGAAGAAAAGGTCTTAAAAGCAGTGTATGAAATTTTAACGGTGCAACGTGATTTTGGTAATCGAAGTGATCGTAAACTGGCGAGACTGAAATATACATTTGACAGGATGGGCGAAGATGCTTTCAAAAAAGAACTTGAAAGTCGTTGCAGTTTCCAGCTTGAAACAGCAAAGCCATTTGAATTTATTGATCGCAAAGATAAATATGGCTGGCAGCAGGATCTTACAGGTAGATGGCATTACACTTTGTTTATTGAAAATGGAAGAGTACTGGATAGTGAAGAACTTGCTTTAAAAACAGCCTTGTTTCAAATTGCCGAAACGGGTAAGGCCGGTTTCAGATTTACCAGTAACCAGAATTTAATATTGAGTGATATTGATCCGAAGGATAAACAGATCATTGAAGATTTACTGGATAAATTTAACCTCAATGATCATACGAAAAATGCATCGGCTATCCGGAAAAATGCTATTGCATGTGTGGCATTCCCAACATGTCCGTTGGCATTGGCCGAAGCACAACGTTACCTGCCTGCATTGATTTCAAAGATTGAACCACTATTAGCAAAATACCAGTTGAGTGAACAGGATATTGTGCTCCGGATGACCGGTTGCCCAAATGGCTGTGCAAGGTCTTATGCCGCTGAGATTGGGTTGGTTGGTACGGCTTATGGTCATTATAACTTACATATAGGAGGTGACAGGCAAGGATTTAGGCTCGGGGATAAATACAGGGAAAATCTGGACGAAGAAAAAATATTAGAAGAACTGGATAATTTATTCGCTCAATATAAATTTGGTCGCTATGAAAATGAAACTTTTGGTGATTTTTCAAAACGAGTGATTTTGAATTCTTAATTAACCTTTTTAATGGCCATCGAAACAACATTTATTACCTCTGGTAAATCCGAAAAAGTACCATCGGGCAATACCAATCATTTATTTCCTGTTTTTTTAAAACTGGAAGAAATGAATGTATTGTTGGTTGGTGCGGGTAATGTTGGATTGGAAAAATTGAATGCCATCATCAGCAATGCACCTGCAACCCATGTACTGGTAGTAGCTGAATCTATTTCACACGAAGTTGAATTGTTAGCAGCCAATTATCCAAATATTAAATTGATACAAAAAACTTTTGATGCAGATGATTTGGATGGTATGCAAGTAATAATAATAGCTGTTAATGATAAAATTTCAAGTGCTGTTATCAGGGATGAAGCAAAGAAGAAGAATATATTGGTTAATGCAGCCGACATGCCTGATATCTGTGACTTTTACCTGGGATCTGTTGTACAAAAAGGAAATGTAAAAATTGCCATTTCCACCAATGGAAAATCTCCCACCACTGCGAAAAGGTTAAGAGAGGTTTTGGATAATGCCATTCCTCACGAAATTGATTCATTGGTAAATAACCTGAATGCTGTCAGGAATAATTTGAATGGAAATTTTGCAGAAAAGGTTAAAAAGCTGAATGAATTAACGAAGTCGCTTGTTGAAAAAGAAAAGGATAATCGCTGGAAAAAACTGGCTACTTATTCGCTCCTGGCTTTTGCATTCATGCTTATCGGGCATTTTATCTTTTCGTATTTACCCATAAAAGATTTGGCAGATGGATCGGTAAACTTATACCAGACTTTAGATAAAAATTTCCATTGGATGTTATTAGCGGGTTTCCTGGCTCAAATGGTTGATGGTGCTTTGGGAATGGGTTATGGAGTTACCAGTGCTACTATATTATTGTCAACGGGTGTGCCGCCCGCAGCTATCAGTGGTAGTATTCATACCGCAGAAATGTTTGCCAGCGGAGCTTCAGGTTATAGTCATTATAAATTTGGTAATGTCAATAAAAAATTATTCAAAGCACTATTAATTCCAGGTGTTATAGGTGCAGTCTTTGGTGCAATCCTATTAACGAAGCTGGGTGAAACGCATGTTGATTATATCAGGCCAATCCTGGCAACATATACCTTGTTCCTGGGCGTAAAGATTTTATTAAATGCTTTCCGGAAACAAAAAGTGCAGAAAAAATTTAAACGCCATGGCTGGCTAGCAGGTGTGGGTGGTTTCTTTGATTCTTTTGGCGGAGGTGGTTGGGGGCCCATTGTGACTACAACACTTATTACAAAAGGACGTAGTCCTAAATATGTTATTGGGTCGGTAAGTCTTACTGAATTTTTTGTAACACTGGCAAGTGCATTTACTTTTTTCACCATGTTAGGTGTTAGTCACTGGCAAACGATCCTGGCCTTGATTATTGGGGGCTTAGTAGCGGCACCAATAGCTGCCCGGCTAACAGGTAAGCTTCCACGAAAAACATCTTTTATCCTTTTGGGTGTGCTTGTAATTTTTTGGAGTGTACGGATACTGGTTAAAATACTATAATTATTTTTTCAATTGTTTTTCCAATTGTTGCATGGTGGCTTTAAGGTCTTTGGGCCATGGAGCTTCAAGGTTATATTCATTTCCACCAGGACCTTTAAAACTTAACTGGAAAGCATGCAGAGCCAATCTTGATAAAATCGGTCTTTCATCCAATTCATTTTTGGCCAGGTTATAATGCTTCTTCTTGATAGAGGAAATAAAAACGGACTTGCCATCTCCATATACAGGATCGCAAACTATTGGATGTCCTATATGTTTCATGTGAACCCTGATCTGGTGCGTGCGGCCAGTGAGAATATGAAATTGCATTAAAGTGTACAGGCCATATTCATTCAACACTTCATAATCCGTAATAGATTCTTTTCCTTTTCGCAAAATGAGCATTACCCCTTTTTTGTGTGGATGTTCCGCAATCGGTGCATCTATTCTGCCTTTTTTTTCAGGAGGAGAACCTATCACTAAACCATGGTAAATTTTTGTTGTGGACCGGCCTTCAAATTGCTTGGATAAAAATTTATGCGATGCTTCATTTTTGGCAAACACAATGAGGCCACTGGTTTCTTTATCAAGCCGATGCACTGTAAATATGGAGCCATATTTTTCTACCAACATTTTTTTGAGAGAAATATCTTTCCCTTCCCGGTCAGGGATTGATAATAAGCCCGCAGGTTTATTCAATACAATAAAATCATCCGTTTCCAGGATAATACATTCATCCAATTTTGCCATGATCATTATTTTCCTTTGCCGAAGAATTTTAATTCGCGTAGCTCCTTATCCGTTAGATGGCGCCAGTGACCACGCTGCAGGTTCTTTTTGGTAAGTCCTGCAAATACTACCCTGTCAAGTGTTTTAACATCATACCCAAAATGTTCAAATAACCTGCGAACAATCCGGTTACGGCCACCATGTAATTCAACACCAATCATTGTTTTGTCTTTTGGATCGGTATATGCCATCACATCTACATGAGCAGGTCCATCATCAAGCGTAATGCCTCTCAGTATTTGTTCAAAATGATCTTTGGTAAGTGGCTTATCCAAAACAACAGAATATATTTTTTTAACCTGGTTGCTTGGGTGTGTAAGTTGCTGACTCAGATCGCCATCATTGGTAAGCAATAAAACACCGGAAGTATTCCTGTCCAATCTTCCAATTGGAAAAACTCTTTCATTGGTTGCTTTCTTAATTAAATCAAGCACTGTTTTCCTTCCTTGTGGATCTTCCGTAGTGGTAATATAATTTTTTGGTTTATTAACCAGTATGTAAACAAGGTCTTTTACAAGCGAAACTTTTTTATCCTTTACCCGTACTTCATCTTTTGCGGTTACTTTAAAACCAGGTTCGGTAATTAATTCGCCGTTTACTTTTACATGACCTTCTTTGACTAACTGGGCTGCATCTCTGCGGGCGCAAACACCGGCATGCGCCACATATTTATTCAGGGGCATTTGTTCTGATGCAGGCTTAGCTACAGTGGGAATGTTTCTTTTGGGCGCTTTGGTAATATCTTTTGCCGCCCTTTTTTCGATTTTTCTTTTTTCAATCGCAACTTCTTTTTCTTTTTTCCATTTGCGCTTTTCCTGGCGGAATTGTTCTTTTACAGCTGCGTTACTTTTTTTCTTTTCAAACTTTTCAAAGTTGTTTGTCTTCTTCATATTCATTTTTTGCTGTTTTACAACAGTAGTGAGGCGCAAAGATAGGCATAAAAAAATCCCGGTCGTTGGGACCGGGATGTATCAACTATAAAGAAAACTTATTTTTTTCCTTTATGACCCCTGTTATGACGAGGTCCTTTATTCATTTCTTTCATTTTTGATAATTGTTCTGTAGTAAGAATAGATTCTCTTACCTTCTTTTGTTCTTCCTTTAACGCTTTTACCTGCTCCACTTTTTGTTGCTGTGTAAGACTTTCGTTGACTTTGATGGCTTTCATCTTTTCTGCAGTTGCTTTATTAGTTTCAGCAAGCTTTACAGCCTGGTCGTTGCTTAATCCCAATGCTGATTTCATTTTTTCATTTCTTTCCTGGATAGCTTCTGCACGATTTTGTTTTTGTTCCTCCCTGGCTTTAGCCATTTGATCTTTTTGATCCTGGGTCATCAGGTTCTGCATTTTTTCCCGGTGATCTTTTTGGATAGCTGTCATTTGTGTGCGCTGTTCTTTAACCGTAATGTTTTCATTTTTCCGCAGTTCCTGCATTTGTTTGCGATGCTCTTCATTCATCGCTTTCATTTGTGCTTTCTGTGCTTCGGTAAAATCGATGTTTTTCATCATTCTTCCCTGGTGCTGTCTTTTTTCACCCATTTTTTTATGCTGGGCATGTTTCTGCTTACCTTCTTTCAATTTTACATCCTGCGCTTGCAGGGCAACAAAGCCGGCAAAGATAATGGCGGTTAAACTGAGTATTTTCTTCATTTAAGTGTTTTTAATTTTTGTGGATAGATTTAAATACTATACCAAGACAGTATGCAGGATGTAAAGTTTAATACGAAATATGAAATGTTTCGTAGTTAACAATTCATTCTGAAAAATCAGTTAAGGAAACCTTTAAACCCGTAAATAAATATTAAATGAAGTAAAATATCCGGCAGTGTATTTAAGTTGTATTAATGATCCTTATTAGCCAATTGTCCACATGCTGCATCAATATCCTTTCCACGGCTACGGCGGAGGCGTGCATTTACCCGGTGTTTTTCAAGGTAATCCATGAATATCATTACTTTCTCTTCAACTGGCTTTTGGAATCGGGCAGCATCGATGGGATTGTATTCAATAATATTAACCAGATCAGCCGGTACTTGTCGGTAAATCTTTATCAGTTCATCGGCATCCTGTAAGCTGTCATTTAAATTATTGAAAAGGATATATTCAAAAGTGATCTCGTTGCCGGTTTGCTTATAAAAATAATTAAGTGCATCAATGATGGATTTAAGGTCATTGGTTTCATTGATCGGCATAATCTGGTTTCTCTTAAGATCATTAGCCGCATGCAAGGAAAGAGCAAGTTTAAACCTTACTTTATCATCACCTAATTGCCTGATCATTTTAGCTACACCTGCTGTGCTAACTGTGATTCGCCTTGCACTCATGGCCAATCCTTCATCAGAAGTTATTTTTTCGATGGCTTTCAACACATTTTTATAATTGAGCAGGGGTTCACCCATGCCCATAAATACGATGTTATTTAATTTCTTACCATAAGTTTCCAGGCATTGTTTGTTGATTAAAACAACCTGGTCGAAAATTTCATCAAAATTCAAATTCCGTTTGCGCTCCATATAGCCGGTAGCGCAGAATTTACAACTCAGGCTGCAACCAATCTGGGAACTAACACAAGCCGTCAGGCGGTTAGCAGTTGGGATCAATACACCTTCAACCAGGTGCCCATCAAAAGTTTTAAACCGGGATTTTAGTGTTCCATCATCGCTATGTTGGGTTAAGTTTAACTCAAGAGAAGGAAAACTGAATTCAGTTGCCAGTTTTTGCCTGAGTTCTTTACTCAGGTTGGTCATTTGTTCAAAACTCAATACCGGTTTCAACCATAGCCAGTCATACACTTGTTTTGCCCTGTATTTCTTTTCACCCATATCCAAAAAATATTGCTCCAGCTCTTCAAGGCTTAACTGGCGGATGTTCGGCATTGTGTTCATTACGCAAAGATAGGTTATGGGGAAATGCCTGGTAAAACCTTATATGAATGTTAACTTAACGGTTCGTCTTACAGTTCATCAAAGCGATATTGAATCAACTTTTTATTATTGGAAAATCACTCAAATGGATAATTTTCAAGGTCGTTCTGTGGAATTGATTCCTGTTTGCCTGTTGAAAGGTTTTTAATGATGCAATTGTTTTCTTCCATCTCTTTTGTTCCTATTATGACAATGTATGGGATAGATTTTTTTTCGGCATACTTAAATTGCTTATCAAACTTTGCCTTTTCATGATATAACTCGCAACTAATTCTTTGTTTCCTTAATTGGGGTAAAAGTTTTAATGCAATGTCACTTTCTGTTTGCCCGAGATTAAAAAATAAAACCCTGGTTCCACTATATACTTTGTCAGGAAAGAGATTCATTTCCTCCATTACGTCATAAATTCTATCCACTCCAAAAGAAATTCCAACACCTGGAATATCGGGAACTTCAAATAAGCCTGTAAGATCATCGTAACGGCCACCACCACCAATGCTGCCCATTTTAATTTGTGCCGGGGCCTTTACTTCAAAAATGATCCCGGTATAGTAATTTAATCCACGGGCCAGGGTAAAATCAACATTTATATTGGAAATATTCTTTGTGTGCTTTAAAATAAATTCTATCTCCGCCAGTCCTTTTTGTGCATATTCATTTTCACCCAATAACTGGTTAAGGGCATTTAATTTTTCTTCATTTTTTCCTGAAGCAGTAAGATATTTTTCAATAATGACCATTTGATCGCCTGTAAGTTCTTTTTGTACTAATTCTTCTTTCACTTTATCAATGCCAATCTTATCCAGCTTGTCAATGGCAATGGTAATATCCATCATTTTGTGGGTGCCGCCGCAAACTTCTGCCAGGGCCATCAGGATCTTGCGATTGTTTATGCTTATTTGTACATTTTCAATTCCCAGTTTTATAAATACATCATTATAAATATGAACGAATTCAATTTCATTTATTAATGAAGTACTGCCCACAACATCCGCATCACACTGGTAAAATTCACGATAGCGGCCTCTTTGCGGCCGATCGGCACGCCAAACAGGCTGCATTTGATATCGCTTATACGGAAACGTTAGTTGCCCATGATTCATCGCTACATATCGTGCAAATGGAATCGTCAGGTCATAGCGAAGGGCACGTTCTGTAAGGCCTTTTATACTTTTTCCTTCCAATATTTTTTCAAAATCTTCTTTAGCCTGTTCGTGTTTGGCAGGATTATCCAGGCCATTATTCAATATCTTAAAAATAAGCTTGTCACCTTCATCTCCATATTTTCCCATGAGGGTATCCAGGTTTTCCATTGCTGGTGTTTCCAATGGTTGAAACCCGTATAATTCAAATACATTTTTAATAGTGGTGAAAATAAAATTGCGCTTATGAACTACATCTGCCCCAAAATCTCGGGTGCCTTGTGGTATAGTTGGTTTTGGCATATAAGTATAAGTGGGATTGCTTAAAATCTAATTTTTTATTGGGAGTTGCTGCATTATTTTTTCGCAGGCTGCTTCAATCATTTTATATACATCGTGATAACCAGGTTCCGGACCATACCACGGATCAGGAACATCTAATTGCTGGCTGGGGTACAATTCATCCATAATCAGTTTAACTTTTTTATCCTGCCATTTATTTCCTGCAATACGTTTCATTTCTTCTATTACATCATTACTCATGGCATATAATATATCATATTCGTCAAGATCAGACGTTTTAAAACGACGGGCTCTTTGTTCACAAATATTAATACCATTTAATTGAGCCACTTTCTGGGATAAATGATGGGGTGGTTCACCAGTATGATAACTATTGGTACCGGCACTTTCCACTTGCCATGAAAGTCCGGCATCTGTTACTTTATGTTTTAATATCCCTTCTGCCAAAGGACTCCGGCATATATTTCCGAGACAAACCATCAATATTTTCATGTGGACAAAGATAGTGAATCACCGATTGCAGGTTTATAATGCGTGTTATTAAAAGAATTTTAAAAAAATAATATTAGTATGGAAAATAAAAGGTCATGGCATCTTACAACTAAACATAAGCCATGACAAGCAATGAAATATTGCATGCAGACTTGCTGGACATATTGTTTGAAAATCGAAATAAAGAATATGGCGCATATGCATTACGAAAAAATTATGATAAACGAATGGGTACAGCAATGATGATACTCTTTATGTCAATAATAATATTTTCATTTTTTACTTTGGCAGGCAGCAACAGAAATACAAAATCTCTATCTGTTGCCTTTTTACCAGACACTATCACCATTCTTACAATGCCTGTTGCCCCTTTGCCTCCTAAAGAACCTGAACCACAACCTGGACCTCCTGCTAAAACATTGGCAAGCGTAAAATCAACTTCCATAATTCAGATACTAAAAGATTCAAGAACGTTGACCGATATCCCGGACCAGGAAAATCTATCAGATAAACTAATAAGCAATGTGACAATGCCCGGAAGCCTGCTTCCCGGTGATATAATTAATAATGTTCCTGGTGCTACCGATGGAAAAGGCGCAGCGCCTGCCGAACCTATGGAAGAAGCATCTCCAGAATTTATTAAGTCAGAAGTGGAAGCCCAATTCCCTGGAGGATTGATGGCATTTTCACGGTTTTTATCAAAAAATTTGCGCGTACCTGATGACCTGCCTCCTGGTATTAAAAAAACAGTTTTGGCAAGATTTAAAGTTGATATAAATGGTAAAATTTCTGAAGTAGTAATTATGAACAGTGCCGGTGAAAAATATGATAATGAAGTGATACGGGTTCTATACAAAATGCCTCATTGGAAACCTGCTATGCAAAATGGACATAAAATTCCCATTTATTTCATGCAACCTGTTTCATTTTTATCCAATGAATAATATTTTTTTTTAAATTGCTACCCTTTTGGTTAAAAGAACGATTTATGGCTTATGATTATGAAGATAAAAAGAAGAAACAGATAAGTTCTATGCGTGCAATAACCGATTATGGCATGGGTATTTTCTTTTCTATATTGGGTTTGGTTTTTCTTTTTCATGAACAATTGGGTATAGATTTTTCCAGGTTCTCAAAAACTTCCTTTATAGATGTCATATTTGGAATAATAAGTCTGCTGTATGGCTTGTGGAGAATTTACCGGGGTTATAATAAAAATTATTTTAAATGATTAGTTGCCAGCCTTATACAACTCTGGTTTATTCCAGGCTCTTATCATTAACTATGATTTTGATAGTCCTGAATAGTTGTCGCGATGGAATTTCTAAAGATACTCCTGACCGGTATGATCAGGGAACCATTCATATTAGTGCAGATGAGTCTTTTAAAAATGTAATTGACTCACAGGTTGAAGTATATGAATCATCTTACCCGGAAACCAAAATCGTAGTACATTATAAACCGGAAGCTGAGTGCCTGCGGGATTTTGCAGTCGATAGCATCAAAATGATCATTGCAACCAGGGGCTTTTCTGAGGACGAAAAAATATTTTTAAAAGACTCCATGAAAGTAACTCCATCCATGAATGTTATTGCATATGATGCTATTGCTGTGATAGTTAATAAAGAGTCACCTGACTCTTTGTTTACTATGGAAGAGTTAAAACAAGTGCTGCAGGGAGGTTTTAATAAAAATTTAATTCCGGTATTTGATGGGCTTAATGCAACCAGTACCATTCGTTTTATCATCGATAGTATATTAAAAGGTGCAGCCTTAACAAGTGAGGCAGAAGCAGCCAGAAATAGTGAGGAAGTAATAGATTATATAGCCAGAACTCCCAATGCGGTAGGATTTATAGGGGTAAACTGGATCGGGAATAAGGAAGATACTACCCAAATGAGCTTTTTAACAAAGGTTACATTAGCTTCTTTAGAGAGTACAGACAAACCTGGTGCCTTTGTAAAACCGGTTCAGGCCAATATTTACACCAGGCGTTATCCTATGGTACGCGATTTGGTATATACCTTAAAAGAGAAGCATACAGGGTTGGCTCATGGGTTCGCCAATTTTTTGAGAGGCGAACGGGGACAATTGATTTTTAAAAGGGCTTATCTTGTACCGGCACAATTACAATTTATAAATATCAGGAACGCATCGTTCCGGGAAGAGTAAAAAACAAATTATATACACACAAAAAACAGGGATCAAACATGATGAAATCAAAATTTGCAATACTTGCCGCAGTCTTATTGATCAGCACATCAATTTTGGCTCAAAATATTTCCGATGGAATTACTCACATGCATGCACAACGCTTTAAAAGTGCCCAGGCTACATTTGAAAGTTTGATTTCTAAAAATCCGAACAATATTGAAGCCACCTATTGGTTAGGGCAGACATATATTGAGATGGATGATTCAGCCGGCGCAAAAGCTTTATATGAAAAAGCTTTAATGGCAAATGGAAACGCACCGTTGCTTTTGGTAGGCATGGGGCATGTAGAGTTATATTTTAATAAAAAAGATGAAGCTCGTCAAAGGTTTGAAACAGCTTTAAATCTTAGCAAATCAAGAAAAGGAAACGACCCGGACGTATTAAATGCTATTGGACGTGCCAATGTAGATGCTAAGCCTGGAGATGTTGTTTATGCAATAGCCAAACTTAATGAAGCAGTTACCAGGGATGATTCAAAAAACCCCAATCCGGATATTTATCTGAATCTTGGTAATGCATATCGTAAAGCACATGATGGCAGTAATGCAGTTGTATCTTACAATAAGGCATTGGAAATAAATCCAAACTTTGCACCCGCTTTATATCGTAAAGCAATGATCTGGAATACGCAGAAAAACTGGGAAGTTTATACACGGGATTTGCAGGCGGCAATTCAAAAAGATCCAAAATTTGCTCCGGCCTATTATGAGTTATATTACTATAATCTCGGTAAGCTTGATTTTACCCAGGCAGCGGATTATGCCAATAAATTCATTGCAAATGCTGATAATGACATTCAAAATGATTACTTGAGATTACAAACATTGTATGTCCAAAAGAAATATGATGAAGCTATTTCTGGTGCAAAAGCATTAGTAAATGCAGCGGGTGCACAAACAAAACCAAGAACATATCGCCTGCTTGCTTACAGTCATGTTGAAAATGGCGATACGGCTGGGGCAAAAACTTATATTGATGAATTTTTTGCTAAAGCCAATGATGAAGAGATTGTAGGCAATGACCTGGTATTAAAAGGTAAAATTTATGGCGCCGTTTCCGGAGATCCATATATAGTATTCAACAGCTATAAAGAAGCTGCTAATATGGATACCGTAAAAGAATCAAGAACCGCAATTCTTGAAGAAGGTAAAAATTATTTCAAAGAAAAAGGAAATAAAGTAATGGAGGCCGAAATGAGCCTTCTGGATTACTCATTGAACGGGGGTACCGACATCGCCGCTTTGTTTAATACCGGGGTTACTCTTTACCAGGGCCAGGCTTTCGAAAGGGCGGATAGTATTTTTCAACTTTATACTAAAGCTTATCCTGATAGTATTTATGGTTATTTGTGGAGTGCTTATTCTAATGCTGCCATTGATACAACTATGGAAGAAGGAAGAGCTGTTCCTGCATATAAGAAATTACTGAATGTAGCTTCCAAAGATAAAGAACGTTATAAGACACAGGGTATATCAGCCTCTGGTTACCTGGCGGGATACTATAATAATATTTTAAGCGATAGAGATTCTGCTATTGTTTACCTGGAAAAAGGTTTAGAATTTGATCCGGGTAATGAAGGATTTATAAATAATATTAAAATACTCAAGGGTCAACCCGCAAATAAAAATTCAGGCAATACGAAACCTTCTGATAAAGCAGCAGCTATTTCTAAGCCGAAGGAAGGTTCTTAATATTTTTCATACTTCATTTATTAAAATCCCTGCAACTTTTGCAGGGATTTTTTTTTGGGATATAATACAGTGCTATCAGATGATAAATTCCGAGGTTAATTCCTGTAGCTGCCTTATTTTTGCTGGCCAGTTTATAAAAGACCTATGATTGATTTATTACAAGCAACAGTTAATTCTCCAGGAACCACTTCAGCCAGCTACTTACCCATCGGATTACAAGTTTTATTTGTTGTGGGATTGGTTGGATTTTTACTGATCATTACACATTTTCTGGGACCCAAACGTCAAACCGCAGAAAAACTGGAAACCTTTGCCGGCGGTATTGCTTCACATGGTGACGCACGTCAACCGATGGCCATCAACTATTTTTTAGTGGCCATTTTGTTTGTATTGTTTGATGTAGAAATAATTTTCTTTTATCCTTATGCTATAAATTTCAGAGCATTAGGTTGGGATGGCTTTTGGGCAGTGATGATGTTTGTCAGCTTTTTTCTTTGTGGATTTATTTATATCATTAAAAAGGGAGCCCTTATTTGGGAAGATTAAGGCACTATTATCTGGTAAATCTCTGTACATATAAACATAAGAACGGTTTTTGGGTTATTAAAGTAATTCAAAAACATTCCAAAATATATAATTATGGCTCGTCCGGTTTCATATAATATAAATCAAAAAAAACTTGAAAGTGATATCAGTATGGGCACTTCACCCGATGGATATCCTGGAGAAGGCTTTTTTGCTGCCAAACTCAGCGATGTAATTGGATTAGCCCGTAAAAATTCCATATGGCCATTACCCTTTGCTACTTCTTGTTGTGGAATTGAGTTTATGGCTACTATGGGTTCACATTATGACTTAGCCCGCTTCGGGAGTGAAAGGGTAGGCTTTTCCCCACGTCAATGTGATTTACTAATGGTTATGGGGACAATAGCTAAAAAAATGGGGCCTGTTGTAAAACAGGTTTATCTGCAAATGGCTGAACCCCGTTGGGTCATAGCCGTTGGAGCATGTGCCTCAAGCGGTGGTATTTTTGATACTTATAGTGTGTTACAGGGAATTGACCAGGTAGTGCCGGTTGATGTTTATGTTCCCGGTTGCCCACCCAGACCTGAAGCTATCCTGGATGGCTTTATGAAAATACAAGACCTGGTTGGTAAAGAAAGCCTTCGTCGGCGAAACAGTGACGAATACAATAACCTGATGAAAAGTTATGGTATTCAATAAATTTATGAGAAAGCGGCTATCATGAAACCGATAAAATCTGGTTGTACAAATGGCATTAACAAACGATAGGATAAAGGAATTGCTCATTGAATATTTTGGTGAAGAAGTTTCTCATTTTGAAGAACCATATGGGATGCTCACTTTTGAAGCGCCAAAGGATATGAATCTTAAAGTGTTGAATTATTTATATGATACACCTGAATTGGGGTTTCGATTTTTAACAGATATCTGCGCAGTTCATTATCCACTTCAACCTGGAAAAGAATTAGCCGTTGTTTATCATTTACACAATTTGGTTGAAAATATCAGGATCCGCTTTAAAATTTTTGCACCTATTGCAAAACCTGATGTTTTTACCGCTACCGGTTTATATATGTCGGCCAATTGGATGGAAAGAGAGACCTATGATTTTTATGGAGTAAACTTTATTGGCCATCCAAACCTCATCAGAATATTGAATGTTGATGAAATGACCTATTTCCCGCTTCGTAAGGAATATCCTTTGGAAGATCAAAGCAGGATTGATAAAGATGATGAGATGTTTGGAAGGGGCGGAAGTATGGGCTTTGGAACGGAGAAAACAGCTGGTGGAAATGCTACCATAGCAGAAGCGGAAAAAGAATAATATTGGAAGATTATTAAGCAATAATTGAAATGATTACATCTGAGCATAAAGATTTACCTGAGGGAAGCATAGTAAAAACAACCACTACATTAAACCTGGGTCCAACCCACCCGGCCACACATGGTGTTTTTCAAAACATCCTGGAACTTGACGGTGAACGGATTGTGGCTGCGGAACAAACAGTAGGTTATATACACCGGGCATTTGAAAAAATCGCTGAAAGAAGACCTCTTTATCAGATCACTCCTCTTACAGACAGGTTGAACTATTGTTCATCACCTATTAATAATATGGGATGGCATATTACCTGTGAAAAATTATTAGGAGTGCAAACACCCAAAAGGGTTGATTATCTCCGGGTTATTATCATGGAACTTGCCCGTATAGCTGATCATCTTATATGCAATTCTATAGTTGGTGTTGATAGCGGTGCATACACTGGTTTTTTATATGTTATGCAATACCGCGAATTGATTTATGAAATTTGGGAAGAAGTTTGCGGCTCCAGACTAACCACTAATATTGGCCGCATTGGCGGCTTTGAAAGAAATTTTAATAATATCGCTTTTGAAAAATTGGAAAAATTTTTAGCAGAATATCCAAAAGTGCTTAAGGAGTTTAATAACCTGTTTAAACGTAACCGCATTTTTATGGATCGCACCATTGGTGTTGGTCCTATCAGCGGTGAACGTGCATTGAACTATGGTTTTACCGGTCCCAATTTAAGAGCGGCCGGAATAGATTATGATGTGCGGGTTCACACACCTTATAGCAGTTACCAGGATTTTGATTTCCAGATTCCGGTTGGTAAAACAGGCGATTGTTATGATCGTTTTTTGGTGCGGGATGAAGAAATGTGGCAATCACTGCATATTATAGAACAGGCCTATCGTAAAGTACAGGAATTTAAAGGCCCTGAAGCGGAAGTTTTTCATGCAGATGTACCGGCCTATTATCTACCCAAAAAGGAAGATGTATATACAAAAATGGAAGCCCTGATCTGGCATTTTAAAATTATTATGGGTGAAATAGATATTCAACCTGGAGAAGTTTATTCGGCGGTTGAAGGTGCTAATGGGGAATTAGGATTTTACCTGATCAGCGATGGCGGAAGAACACCTTATCGTCTTCATTTTCGCAGGCCATGTTTTATATATTATCAGGCTTATGAGGAATTAACAAAAGGTAGTATGCTGAGTGATGCTATCATTACCATGAGCAGCCTGAACCTGATTGCCGGTGAAATGGATGCTTAGTTAGTTGAATAGTTGGTTAGTTGACTGGTTTAAAGGTTTAAGAGATTAAGAGTTTAAAGTATAAGTGGTTAATTAAAGCAGTTTAGAATTTTAATCGGTTCATTTTCAAATTGCCTAATTGCCTAATTGCCAAATTGTCTAATTGTCAAATTGTTTTATGCAGTTTTCTGAAAATACACTACAACAGGTAAAAGAGATAATAGCCCGTTATCCTGAAGGCAAACACAAAAGTGCTTTATTACCCATATTACACATGGCACAGGATGAATTTGGCGGTTGGCTAGATGTTCCTGTAATGGACTACGTTGCTTCATTATTAAAACTGGAACCTATTGAGGTTTACGAAGTCGCTACTTTTTATTCTATGTACAATTTAAAACCTGTAGGCCGCTACCATTTTGAAGTATGCCATACGGGTCCTTGCATGGTAAATGGAAGTGATGACATTATTGCATATATAAAAAACAAATTAAACATTGAGGTTGGTGAAACAACCAGTGATGGAATGTTTACCCTTAAAACGGTAGAATGCCTCGGAGCTTGTGGTTACGCTCCGATGATGCAATTAGGCAAATTTTACAAAGAACATTTGACTAAAGAAAAAGTAGACCAGATAATCGATGATTGCAGGAAAACTGCTTCACTACAAAATTAAACAGACAAAGTGCATTAACCAATATTACGGCTGAAAGCTTTTTAAAATCATGGGTAGAAAAATATTAATAGATAAAGTTCATATAGAGGGTATTCGTTTTTTTGATACATATCGAAAAAATGGTGGCTATGCATCATTAGAAAAAGCACTCAAAATATCACCTGCAGAAGTTGTGGAAGAAGTTAAGAAAAGTGGTTTGCGTGGACGTGGTGGCGCAGGTTTTCCTACCGGTTTAAAATGGAGTTTTTTAGCGAAACCCGAAGGCATTCAACGGTATCTTGTAGTGAATGCAGATGAATCCGAACCCGGTACTTTTAAAGACCGGTATTTAATGGAGTTCATTCCACATTTATTAATTGAAGGGATGATCGTTTCATCTTATGCGCTCGGTGCCAATACTGCATATATATATATTCGAGGTGAATATGCCTGGATCATTGATATTTTGCAAAAAGCCATTGACGAAGCAAAGGAGCAGTCATTCTTAGGTAAAAATATTTTAGGCATCGGTTACGACTGTGAAATTTTTATTCACCGTGGGGCGGGCGCATATATTTGCGGAGAGGAAACCGCATTATTAGAATCATTGGAAGGGAAAAGGGGAAATCCCCGAATTAAACCACCTTTCCCTGCTGTAAAAGGTTTGTGGGATTGTCCTACTGTTGTAAATAATGTAGAAACTATTGCTGCAGTTGTTCCAATCATAAATGAAGGCGGAGATGAATATGCACTGATTGGCATTGGAAAATCAACAGGAACCAAGTTGATTTCCGCTTGCGGAAATATTAAGAAACCAGGTGTATATGAAATAGATATGACTATTTCCGTTGAAGAATTTATATATAGTGATGAATATTGCGGGGGCATTCCAAATGGACGCAGGTTAAAAGCCTGCATTCCCGGCGGTTCTTCTGTTCCCATTTTACCAGCTAATCTTTTATTAAAAACAGCAAAAGGCGAAACCCGGCTTATGAATTATGAAAGCCTGGCAGATGGTGGATTTCAATCCGGATCCATGATGGGCTCCGGGGGTTTTATTGTGCTGGATGAAGATCAATGTATTGTTCGCCATACGTATACACTTGCCCGTTTTTACCGTCATGAAAGTTGCGGACAATGTTCGCCCTGCCGGGAAGGAACCGGGTGGATGGAAAAGATATTATTGAATATTGAAAGAGGAAAAGGTAAAATGAGCGACATTGATTTGTTATGGGATATTCAAAGTAAAATAGAAGGTAATACTATTTGTCCATTGGGGGATGCGGCAGCCTGGCCGGTAGCGGCAGCTATTCGTCATTTCCGGGATGAGTTTGAATGGCATGTGCAAAACCCGGAAGAATGTTTAAGAAGAAATTACGGTTTGGCCGGTTATGCGGAACCGTTAGAAGCGGTAATAAGTTAAAAGTAAAAACTTAAAAAAAGTGAAAATTAATAATGCAAAATGAAAAATGGAAAATGAAAAAGACTTGCTTGAAGAGGCTGAAAAGTCATACAGTATCAGACATCGTTGTTTTCATTTTGCAAAAGATGTAGTTAAGTTTATAAATGAATGTAAATATGAACGTATTCATTTTTCGCTCTTTGATCAACTTTTAAGAAGTGCAACCTCAATAGGTGCAAACATTGTAGAAGGTAGTTCAGGCAGTACGAAAAAGGATTTTATAAATTTCCTGCATATTTCATTAAAGTCTGCCAATGAAAGTAAATATTGGATGTGTTTGATTAGAGATGTGTTGGAAGTTGATAAAAATAAATTAAATATTTTGTTACAAGAGTGTAATGAAATTTCTAAAATAATTGCTAGTATAATTATAAATTCAAAACGCTAAGTATTCCTGTTTTTAATTTTTAATTTTTAAATTTTGACTTTTGAATTTTGACTTAATAATATGAGCGACGAAAAGAAATTATTCAAAGTAACTATCGATAATATCACGGTTGAAGTGCAACCGGGCACAACTATTTTGAATGCTGCCCGCCAGATTGGGGGTGATATTGTTCCACCAGCTATGTGTTATTACACCAGCCTGAAAGGAAGTGGTGGTAAATGCAGAACCTGCCTGGTGAAAGTTGCTGCAGGATCGGCCGCCGACCCTCGGCCCATGCCTAAACTGGTTGCTTCCTGCCGTACCAATGTAATGGACGGTATGGTTGTAGAAAATATTACCAATCCTTCTGTGCTCGAAGCCCGCAAAGGAGTTGTTGAACTACTATTGATCAATCACCCTTTAGATTGTCCCATTTGCGACCAGGCCGGTGAATGTCATTTACAGGATCTTAGTTATGAACATGGCGTAGAAAGTACGAGGTATGAATTTAACCGACGCACTTTCGATAAACATGATCTCGGTCCATATATTCAATTACACATGACCCGCTGTATTTTATGCTATCGGTGTGTTTATGTGGCGGATCAAATTTCCAACAAGAGAGTGCATGGCGTTTTGGATCGGGGAGATCATTCAGAAATTGCTACCTATATCAAACAGTCCCTTGATAATGATTTTATTGGCAATGTAATAGATGTTTGTCCGGTTGGTGCATTAACAGACCGTACTTTCCGGTTTAAGAACCGGGTATGGTTTACAAAACCAGTAGATGCGCATAGAGATTGTCCAACATGTAAAGGAAAAGTAACCCTATGGTTAAGGGGTGACGAAGTGTTGAGGTCAACGGCAAGAAAAGATCAATGGGGCGAAGTAAGTGAATGGATATGCAATACATGCCGTTTTGAAAAAAAGAAAACCAGTGATTGGATTATTGAAGGTCCTACTGTAGTAAACAGACAGTCGGTAATAGGCCAGGGGCATTATGTTAACATCACAAAACCCAGGGAAACCATTTCGGATGTTATGGGAGGGAGGCCACCGAAACTGCTCATGGATATTCATAATGTAAGTGGAGTGAATAATGTGGATCTGAGTGAAATACCCGGGCCTGCAAGCGGCAAAACATTTGAAGAAGATCCGCATGCATTTGCAACCAATCCAACTGATAGAAAAAAGCCTGAATTGAACAGTAACCACGAATTGGAATAGAATTATGTTTGATTAAAACTCGTATTGCTAAAATAGAAAACCTGAACATGGATTTAATGGTAATTGATATTTGGCTGATTATAGAAAAACTGGCATTGGTGGCCATAGTAGTTAGTATATCCTTACTGATAGCCATGTACAGCACGTATGCAGAAAGAAAGGTTGCCGCTTATTTACAGGATCGCCGCGGGCCAAACAGGGCTGGACCTTTTGGTATTTTACAACCACTGGCTGATGGAGGAAAATTATTTTTTAAAGAAGAGATTATTCCGCTGACATCTTCAAAATTCCTGTTTGTTCTTGGACCTGCATTGGCTATGATAACCGCGTTAATGACAAGTGCCGTAATACCCTGGGGAGGAACATTAAATTGGTTTGAGAGAAATATCAGTCTTCAGATAGCAGATATCAATATTGGGGTGTTGTATATTTTTGGGGTAATTAGCCTGAGTGTATATGGCATCATGATCGGTGGTTGGGCTTCGAACAATAAATTTTCTTTACTGGCCGGGATCAGAGGCGCTTCTCAAATGATTTCCTACGAGTTGGCTATGGGATTAACACTGATCGCATTATTAATGCTTACCGGATCATTGAAAATGAGTGTAATTGTAGAACAGCAGATCAATGGCCCCTGGAATATCGTTTATCAACCACTTGGATTTTTGGTTTTTTTTATTTGTGCCTTGGCTGAAACAAACAGAACACCTTTCGATTTACCCGAAGCTGAGAATGAATTGAATTTTGGGTATCACCAGGAATACTCATCTATGAAGCTGGGGTTTTACCTTTTTGCTGAATATATCGCCATGTTCATCAGCAGTGCCATCATGGCCACATTATATTTTGGGGGGTATGATATTCCTTTTGTAAATGAATCATCATTGAGCGCAAGTATTGGTCACAACTTAGTTACAATTTTAGGAGGCTTTGCTTTGTTGTTGAAAGTTTCTTTCTTTTTATTTGTTTTTATTTGGATACGGTGGACCATTCCCCGTTTCCGTTATGATCAGTTAATGAATTTAGGCTGGAAAAAGCTGATACCGTTGGCTTTGTTCAATATGGTGATAACAGCGGTAGTAATTTTGTTACTGGATAAATAGAATGAGCCATAACAATGGTTTATATAAGATAATTTAATTTCTTTGCAGCCTTTAGAGTAGCAGGAAGTTTTTAAGGAGGTAGAAATATGCAAGCATTAACAGATAAAATAAAAGTTTTAGAACGCAAACCTATGACCATAGGAGAGCGGTTATACCTGCCTGCTATTATTAAAGGAATGCTGATCACCTTTAGCCATTTATTTAAAAAAAGACCTACGATCAGTTATCCTGAACAGAAAAGGTATTTTCCTTCAGTTTGGCGGGGAGTTCAAATTTTGAATCGTGATGAAGAGGGTCGTGAGCGTTGCACCGCATGTGGATTGTGTGCTGTTGCATGCCCGGCTGAGGCCATTACAATGGAAGGCGCTGAACGCATGCCTGGGGAAGAACATCTTTATAAGGAAGAAAAGTATGCAGCCAAATATGAAATCAACATGTTGCGTTGTATTTTTTGCGGCTTATGTGAAGAAGCCTGTCCGAAAGATGCTATTTATCTTTCCCAGACTTTTGCACCTGCCAACTATCATCGCAAAGGATTTATTTATGACAAACAAGATTTATTAATTCCTCACCCAATAGAGGAACCTGATAGATATAAGCAGGCTTTAGGTGAAAGAGCAACAGCTTTAAAACAGAAGGCTAAAACAAGTGAAGAAGAAAGTATGGATAATTAGTTTGAATTTAAGATCTACAGCTTAAGAGAAAATGACTATTATACAAATATTATTCTGGCTACTTTCAGCATTAGTGCTCTTAAGTGCTATCATGGTCGTCATTAACAGGCACCCGGTTTACAGTGTTATCTGGTTAATCATTACTTTTTTTGGTATTTCCGGACATTATATTTTATTGAACGCACAGTTCCTGGCGGTCGTAAATATTATTGTGTATGCAGGTGCTATTATGGTGCTTTTCCTTTTTGTGATCATGTTAATGAACCTTAATAAAGATATGGAGCCCCAAAAAAGTAAATGGTTAAAACTTGTGGGTGCCATAGCATGTGGATGTCTTTTATTGGTATTGATAGCTGCATTAAAGGATATTGATATAAATAACCAAATTGCGGAAACCAACACAGGGAATATTGGATTAATTGAGAACCTGGGAACTGTATTATTTACTAAATATGTAATTCCCTTTGAAATCAGCAGTATTTTGTTTTTAAGTGCGATGATCGGTGCAGTTGTGATTGGAAAGAAGGATTAGAATAAAGTTTGAATGATCAATGTTTAAATTAAAAATTAAACCAGAATTAAAAATGAAAATATGTAGCAAGAGAATTTTCAAATTTTCAAATTTTCAAATTACCAAATTGTATTCATGCCTATAAATTATTACATAATTCTTTCTCTTACATTATTCGTAATTGGCATCGTGGGTGTACTTACCCGTCGTAATACTATTATCGTTTTTATGTGTATAGAGATTATGTTGAATGCCGTAAACTTATTGTTGGTAGCATTTTCAAAAATGCATCATATCAACCAGGTTGCCACTAATCCAACAGCGGGAACAGAAGCGCAGTTATTTGTTTTTTTTATAATGGTGGTTGCAGCGGCAGAAGTTAGTGTAGGATTGGCCATCATTGTTATGTTATTTAGAAATACACATTCCATTGATGTAAATTTTTTGAACAGGCTTAAACATTAATTTTTTCATCTCTTTATCGAGTTGAATCAAATTAAAATAATAATATTAAACCATTTCAGTAATACTTTAAAACGGGCATGCTTCCTGCGGGGAGCCGGAGAGAAACTATTATGAATAACGTTTTAGACCTGGTTTGGCTTATTCCGTTTTTTCCATTGCTGGGATTCCTTATCAATGGATTGGCGAGAAAATCATTGTCGAAAACTGCAATTGGCTTTATAGGCAGTGGGGTAATACTGGCGTCTTTTGCAATCAGTCTTTTCGTTTTCATCCAAGTGAATAATGGGAATACACATGTTGCACATTACTTTAATTTTATTTCTGTTGGCAAACTAAATATTCCCTTTGCATTCCAGGTTGATCAGTTAACAGCATTATTCTTATTAATCATAACGGGCGTCGGTTTTTTAATACATGTTTATTCCACTTCATACATGCATGATGAACAAAATCACCACTATGGAAGGTATTTTTCTTACCTGAACCTGTTTGTATTTTCTATGCTTTTACTGGTAATGGGTTCTAATCTGGTTATCATGTTTATCGGGTGGGAAGGGGTTGGTTTATGTTCTTATTTACTGATTGGATATTGGTTCAAAAAACCGGAATATAACAAAGCTGCCAATAAAGCCTTTATCATGAATCGTATTGGGGATCTAGCATTCCTCATAGCCATATTCTGGATCATTGCTAAATTAGATACAACAACATTTTCTGATATATTCAGCCAGGTAGATAAATTGAGCCAGGCTGATATCACCGCCATCACCCTATTATTATTTATAGGTGCAACAGGAAAAAGTGCACAGATTCCATTGTATACCTGGCTGCCGGATGCAATGGCTGGTCCTACACCTGTTTCTGCACTTATCCATGCCGCCACCATGGTTACTGCCGGTGTTTATATGATTGCCCGGAGCAACATATTGTATACAATGGCATCAACCACCCAGGATATCATTGCTATTATTGGTTTAGCAACAGCAGTCCTGGCTGCAACCATTGCTTTGAAACAAAATGATATTAAAAAAATACTTGCATATTCAACGGTCAGCCAGTTGGGTTTTATGTTTCTTGCTTTGGGTGTTGGTGCTTATACTGCCGCAGTATTTCATGTAATGACACATGCATTTTTCAAAGCCTTATTATTTCTTGGTGCAGGTTCGGTAATTCATGCACTGCATAACGTACAGGATATTCGTAATATGGGTGGAATGAAAAAGTACATGCCCGTTACGCATTTTACTTTTCTTTTAGGATGCCTGGCCATTGCCGGTGTGCCAGGGTTCAGTGGTTTCTTTTCTAAAGATGAGATTTTGGCTAATACATTTATGAACAATCCCGTGTTGTACGTAATTGCCGCATTAACAGCATTGATGACGGCATTTTATATGTTTCGTTTGTATGCATTAACATTCAGGGGCAAGTTTAGGGGTACGGAAACACAGGAAAGCCATTTGCATGAATCACCATCCGCGATTACTATTCCATTAATCATACTCGCTATACTTTCCGTTATTGGAGGTTTCATTGGCATTCCTGAAGTATTAGTACCTGGTGCACATTGGTTACACGATTTCCTCGCGCCTGTATTCGCCCAATCAACTCAAATTCAAACACCGCATTATGCTGATCATACACAGGAATTATTGATGATGGGTGGTTTAAGTGTACTGATCCTGGCCGTTATCATTTGGGCATGGAGTCGTTTCAGTAAGTATCAGCTAACTGCAGAACCAGAAACAGGTTTCGGAAAAGTATTGGAAAATAAATGGTACGTAGATGAATTGTATGATAAAATCATTATTAACCCACTTCACCGCTTTGGCGCTTTCCTGAATAATTCTTTGGAGAGATCGGGAATTGATGCGCTGGTAAATGGAGTAGGTAAAGCCGTTCATTATAGTAGCCGCCAGATACGTTGGTTACAAAGTGGTCAAACCGGGAATTATATTTTGCTGATGGTAGTGAGCATGGTATTGCTTTTAGTTTTGCAATTTTTTTTTAAAAAATAATTGGTGGCCGACTTATTTATTGGCTCCAATTATTAAATAGTATTGAAATAATTTTAAACACCCACCAGGGTAAGGGTATATGGTTCCAGTTTTATTGATTTTAATTCCATTATTAGCGGGCATTGCTTCTTTTTTTACAGGCAGTGAAAAAACGGCCAGGTTCTGGGCATTGCTGGCATCACTGTTTACCCTGCTGGTGTCGATACTCGGTCTTACTATATTAAAAGATCCTTCTTATCTGGCCTTCGAGACATCCTGGTTGGGAAGCCTGGGTAGTAGTTTTTCGGTTAAGCTTGATGGTATGGGTCAGATACTTTGCTTGTTAACAGCTATTTCTTATCCAATTATTTTATTGGCTACCTGGCATACACCCCATAAAAAAGCAAATAATTTTTTTGGATTGATGTTGCTCACCCAGGCTGGTTTAATGGGTGTTTTCCTTGCTATGGATGCATTGTTGTTTTATTTTTTCTGGGAGCTTGCATTAATTCCTGTTTATTTCCTGTGTTCCCAATGGGGTGGTGAAAGGAGAATTGCAGTTACTTTTAAATTTTTCATTTACACTTTTATTGGTTCACTATTAATGCTGGTGGGCATTATTTACCTGTATACGCAAACACCTGGAAATTCATTTGCCATTGCAGATTTTTATAACATTAATTTGCCGACCAGCGAACAGAGTAATATTTTTTGGCTGTTATTTATCGCCTTTGCTATCAAGATGCCAGTGTTCCCTTTTCATACCTGGCAACCTGATACATATGAGCAAACTAATTATGCAACAACAATGGTGTTAAGTGGCATAATGGTTAAGATGGGTGTATTTGGAATTATACGTTGGTTGCTGCCTGTATTACCTGCGGCTTCTTATGCATGGGGAGATACTGTAAGTACTATGGCCATAATTGGAATGATCTATGCCTCGCTGATCGCCATCAGGCAAAATGATTTGAAAAGATTGGTTGCCTATTCCTCTATTGCTCACATCGGTTTAATGTGTGTAGCCATATTTGCTGAAACAGAGTCTGGTATGCAAGGTGTGATGATCCAGATGTTTAATCATGGAATCAACATTATTGCATTGTGGATAGTTGTAGAAATTATTGAAAGACAATTTGGTACCCGAAAGATCAGTGAACTGGGTGGGCTGGCAAAGAAAATGCCGGTGTTATCTATCCTTTTAATGATAGTTGCTCTTGCAAATATTGCTTTGCCATTAACCAATTCATTCATAGGAGAGTTCCTGATGTTTAATGGAATCTTTGGTTCAACAATCACTAAATATAATGTGGTATTTATGGTTTGTGCGGGAATTACGATCATTCTGGCGGCCATTTACACCTTGAATATGATCAGGCGGGTTTTTTATGGGGAGACCAATGAAATTACGGCTAATGCCGTTGATATTCGTGAAAATGAAAAATGGATATTGATTGCCGTGGTAGCATTGATCTTCATCATCGGAGTTTACCCGCAGGCTATTTTAAATATCAGCAGCGAAACAGTAAATGAAATTTTAAAAGAAGCAGATATCACACCATACCTGATAGGAAAATAAATTATGAATGCATTAATAATATCAGCGGTTTTTGGAGTCATCATGATGTTTACCGGCATTTTTGTAAAGCAAAAACCGGTGACCAGGAATATTGCGATAGCTGGTGTTGCCTTGCTGTTGCTGGTCAATATTCTGGAAATGAGCGGTATTGATTTTTTTAAAGTGCATACAGCTGGTTTCATGTTGTTTGACAGGTTTGCACTCCTATTCAATAGTGTGGCATTTGGTTCCACGCTCATTTATTTTATCTTATCAGCCCCGGACATGGAAAAAGTGGGCCATTATTATGCAGATTATTTTGCATTGATATTTTTTATTCTGTGTGGGGTTGTATTAGTCGCTTCCTTTCAATCTTTATTGATCCTTTTCCTGGGTATAGAAATTATTTCCATTCCGTTATATATACTAACAGGTAGCAACAAGCGAAATCTAATCAGCAATGAGGCATCTCTTAAATATTTTCTGATGGGAGCTTTTAGTACTGGTATTATGCTGATGGGGATTACCCTGTTATACGGAGCTACCGGTACTTTTGATACACAGTTCATGAATATAGAAACTGAAGGAACATCAGCACTGGTTATTGCAGGTATGCTTTTATTGTTTTTTTCCATGGCATTTAAAGTGTCAGCAGTACCATTTCACTTCTGGACTCCTGATGTATATGATGGTTGTCCAACCGTATTTACATCCTTCATGGCAACCGTGGTAAAATCCGCTGCATTTGTCGGTTTCATACGACTTTTTTATGATGCTTTTGGTTCCATCCATGATGATTGGAAGCTGGTTGCTGCAATTATTACAGCCTTAACATTACTGGTAGGTAATATCACGGCTGTATTTCAGCAAAGTGTTAAGAGGATGCTGGCTTATTCCAGTATTTCGCAGGCTGGTTTTATGTTGCTGGGATTATTAGCGCTTAATGCTACCAGTAAGGAAGGAATTATTTTATATGCAACCGCTTATAGCCTGGCAACAATTGGCATTTTCGCTATTCTCTTAAAAATGAATGACCATTCCTTTGAAAGTTTTAATGGCTTTGCCAGGCAGCAGCCTTTGTTAGCTGGTGTAAATGTTATTTTCCTGCTTTCCCTGGCAGGCATACCGCTTACCGCAGGATTTCTGGCAAAATTCTATATGCTCAAAGCAACGCTTGAATCTGGCGATTTTTTATGGCTGGTAATATTGGCCGTTATTATGGCTGCGGTTAGTGTTTATTATTATTTCCGGTTAATACAGGCCATGTATTTTAAAGAAGGAGATGGAAATGCAATTGAAGTTTCACCGGGATTTAAATTAATGCTTGTTATCGTTGCAGCCTGTCTGATAGTTTTAGGTGTGTTCCCCAACTTGTTACTTAACTGGTTATATTTTTAATACCGTTTATATAATCCGTTAATAAAGGCTTCCTGTACTAATGTAAATTGCCACGTAATTCAGGTTATGAATATAAAAGATGTTTTTTCTCTATCCATACGCACTGTGCGCAGTAATAAATTGCGCACAGGCCTTACGGTTTCTATTATCGCCTTTGGGATTATGGCGCGGGTTGGAATCATAACGGCTATTAAGCCATTGAACCAACAGCTGACAGAAAGTTTTTCATCAATGGGAGCTAATGGATTTACGATTCGCTTTAAGGAAAGGAATGTTCGTTTTGGTCATGGCAATAGTGAATTGCAAATGGAAAAGAAGGGGCAGAAAAAAGAAAAGAAATCAAGCCTGGGTCGAATTATAACTGCCGATGAAGCCTATATGTTTAAGCAGCGATATGACTTTGCTGCCACACCCGGTATAGCTGTTACGGGTACCCGAAATGCCACCATTACTTTTGAAACAAAAAAAACAACACCCAATATTTCCGTTTTTGGAGGAGATGAAAATTATATACTACTAAATGGGTTATCTCTTAGGGCAGGCAGGAACCTGAACCGTATGGAAGTGGAACGGGCCAGTAATGTTTGTTTAATGGGACATGATGTTGCTGATCGATTATTTAATGGTCGCGTTGAAAAAGCAGTTAACCAAATAGTACGGGTTAACGGTATTCCATATAGGGTGATTGGGGTTTTAAAAAGCCGGGGATCTACATTTGGGTTTAGCCGGGATAACGTTATTATTACAGGTTACAGGAATGTAGAAAAGGTTTTTAGCAATAATAACTCTTACATAATTGCTGTATCCACTGATGATATTAACCAGGTTAATGAAGGTATGGGTGAGGCAGAAGGACTATTCAGGAGTATTCGTAAATTATCCACCACTGAAGAAAATAATTTTGCAACGGAACGCAATGACAGTATTGCAGAAAAAGCTATGGCAAGCCTCGGATTTTTAACGATTTCCGCAACAGTTATAGGCTTTATTACTTTAGTTGGGGCAGCCATTGGTTTAATGAATATCATGTTGGTCTCCGTTACGGAAAGAACCAAAGAGGTTGGGCTTATAAAGGCCATTGGTGGAAAAAGTAAAGCCATCCGGCAGCAGTTCCTGATTGAGGCCGTTATCATCAGTATAGGTGGTGCTTTCTTTGGAATTATACTGGGAATCTTAGTTGGGAATCTTTTCTCCATGATCCTTGATACCGGGTTCATTGTTCCCTGGAACTGGATTCTTTATGGGATATTAATTTGTACGGCTGTTGGATTAATAGCCGGACTTTATCCCGCTTTTAAAGCCGGCAGGTTGAATCCTATTGAGGCATTGCGCTACGAATAAATACAAAGCCTTTTTCTTATCCCCTTTATTTTTTTTTACCAAATCATTGCACAATCGCAATAAATCTTAACTTAACGGCCACAGTTTTAAAAAATAGAAAAAATTAAATGTTTTATTTAATGATTTTTTCTTAGAATTGTGGCCTTGTAAAATCATCATTGGATAGTTATTTTTTAAAATTTCTAAAAACACTAAAAATTAAAGATCATGGCTGAAACAAAACCGACTGCAACATCAACAGTTAAGTCAACTTCTGTCCAACCTAAAAAGAGCAGCAATGCTATCTCCTGGCTTGCACCAATTTTATGCGTTGTGGGTGGTTATTTAATCTGGCGCTATATTTTCGGTAATCCATCTGGTTTTGACACTCCCGGTGAAGGATGGTTTTGGCCGAAGCATCATGGTCCTAAAACTGCCTTAAACGCTATTTATGAAGGTGGCATCATTGTACCTCTTTTAATTGGTTGTATGTTAATGGTAATTGCGTTTTCCATTGAGCGTTTTTTAACAATCAGTAAAGCTTTAGGGAAAGGATCAATAGCTGATTTTATTCGCCGGGTGCAATATCACCTTGCCAATAAAAATGTTGATGCTGCATTATCTGAGTGTGACAAACAAAGAGGATCTGTTGCAAATGTGATGAAAGCTGGTTTGCGCAGGTATAAAGAAATGATTACAAATACGGAACTGGATACAGAACAAAAAGTATTGGCTATTCAAAAAGAAGTAGAAGAAGCAACCGCTCTTGAATTACCGATGCTGCAAAAAAACCTGGTATTCTTATCTACCCTGGTTTCATTGGGTACTTTGATTGCATTATTAGGAACGGTAATGGGTATGATACGTTCATTTGCAGCATTAGGGGAAGAAGGTGGAGCTGGTGCAGCCAGTGAACTTGCGGTAGGTATATCAGAGGCGTTATATAATACTGCTTTAGGTATCGCAACTTCATCTTTGGCCTTGATCATGTATAATATATTTACAACTAAGATTGATTCTATTACATATGGTATTGATGAATCAGGTTTTACTTTAACACAAAGCTTTGCCTCACAGTATAAATAAGAGAATAATATTTGTGGAAATCAGTACATATTGAATCTCATTACAAAATTGTAGATTAAAATGCCAAGTGTAAAAATTCCAAAGCACGATACGGAAAACGATATGACCCCATTTGTGGACGTAGCGTTTCTTATCCTCGCCTTCTTTATCATGGCCACTAAGTTTAAGCCGCCTGATGCGGTTGAAATCAATCCACCCAGTTCTGTTTCTTCTAAAGAATTGCAGCAAAAAGATGGAATCATGGTTTCAATGGATAAAGATGGCAGAACTTTTTTTGCCATGCAGGTTGAAAAAGATCCCGCTCCCATTCAGGCTGTTTTACAGAATATGAACACGGAGCGGAATTTAGGATTAACGGATGGTGAAATTGCAGAATTTATCAAAGATCCAGTTGTTGGTGTTCCCATTGCACAATTAAAACAATATATGGGGCTGTCTGAAGATCAGAAAAAGTCATTTAGAATGCCCGGTATACCAGTAGAAGATTCAGCAACAAATGAACTCTACATTTGGGTAAGAGATGCGGTGAGTGCATTTTCTGGTAAAAAGATCAATTACATGATCAAAGGCGATAATAACGCGAAATATCCGAATTTCAAGAACGTGCTTTCAGCTTTTAAAAGAAACGAAATATTCAAATTTCAATTAATTACTGCACCTGAAGACGTTCCGGTAGGCACCGAATTATATAAGGTTAGAAGAGCTGGTGGGTAATTAGTATTTAATCATTTATAAAACTATACATTATGGCTAGTTTAGATACAGGCGGTGGCGATGGTGGTCATAAAAAGAGTGTTGGTGTAAAAAAAGCAAAGAAACTATCTACCAGAGTAGATATGACACCCATGGTTGATCTTGGGTTCTTGCTCATCACCTTTTTTATCTTTACCAGTACCATGAGTACGCCCACAACCTTAGACCTTTTTATGCCTAAGGATACCGAAAAAGATGAAGAGCTGAATAAGGCCAAAGAATCTGGTGCATTAACTATTTTACTCGCCAAGGATAATAATGTATATTATTACGAAGGCCAATTATCTGTTGATGATGCCGGCAATAATTTTAAAAGCACCAACTTCAAAGGCATTCGTCAGGTAATTATCGATAAAAGAAGGACCACCCCTGAAGAAGACCTGGTTATTGTAATCAAACCCAATGAAGAAGCCACTTATAAAAACACAGTGGATATATTGGATGAGATGACGATTAACCAGATTAAACGCTTCGCGCTGGTTGACATTCTGGAAGTGGAAAATGAACTGATCAAAAAAACGCAAGAGTCAGGGGAATAATAAATACAGGTGTGGTTTGTGGAATTATTTCTTATACCGCATCTTACAAAAAAGCAAATTGATATGGAAGCAAATAAAATTTTAAGTTCCGATCTGCTGGATATCGTTTTTGAAGGACGAAATAAGGAATATGGTGCTTATGCACTGCGCAGATCTTACACTAAAAGGATCACTACAGCTTTGCTTATAACATTGGCAATAACTGTGGTAGCATTTGGTGCTTCATTCCTGGCAAATAACCTTCAGGCATCAAAAGATGCAAAACTTGATGTTAAAGATGTGGTTCTGCAGGATATAAAGCAGGAAGAGCCTAAACCTATTGAACCACCGCCACCACCACCTCCCAAACAGGAGCCTCCTAAAGTAGAAATGACCAAATTTACACCTCCCAAAATTGTTAAGGATGAGGAAGTAAAAAAAGAGGATATACCACCTGAAGTTGAAAAACTGGAAGATACTAAAATTGATATCGTGAGCCAGGAAGGTATTAAGGATATTGGTTTGGCAACACCAACTATGATTGATCAGGGTAAACAAATCATCGAAGAGAAAAAAGAAGATCCTAATAAAGTATTTGAGAAGGTGGAAGTGGAAGCTTCTTTCAAGGGTGGTGAAAGCGCATGGCGCCGTTACCTGGAAAGAAATTTGAATGCCAACACACCTGTTGATAATGGAGCGCCGGAAGGACAGTTTACCGTTTGGGTTCAGTTTATCGTGAATAAAGCCGGAAAGATCAGTGATGTAAAGGCACTGTCCAGCCATGGATTTGGAATGGAAGATGAAGCTGTAAAGATTATTCGTAAGGGTCCGGATTGGGTACCAGCTATCCAGAACGGTCAAAACGTAAATGCTTACCGTAAGCAGCCGATCACTTTTGTGGTTACTACAAATTAATAAAAAGATCAATTTTTAAATAAGATCCCTCCCACTGCGGAGGGATTTTTATTTTTGGGCTATGAATGGAAAATTAACCGGTTGGAATGATACCATTGTGGCGCTGGCTACTCCACCAGGTGTAGGTGCTATTGGTGTCATCAGGTTGAGTGGTACCATTGCGTGGCAGGTAGCGAACAACTTGTTCCCGCAGAAAGATCTGCTTCAGCAACCATCTCACAGTTTGCATGTAGGATTGTTGAAAGATGATGACATCATGATTGATGAAGTGGTTATTTCTCTTTTTAAAGGACCGCGAAGTTATACAGGTGAAGATGTGGTGGAGATCAGCGGTCATGGCTCCCCTTATGTTTTGCAACAGATTATTGATGCATGTATCCGGAAGGGCGCCCGGCTGGCCAAACCGGGAGAGTTTACACAAAGGGCATTTTTGAATGGTAAACTGGATCTTGCGCAGGCAGAGGCGGTTGCCGACCTGATAGCCAGCAATACGGCCGCATTTCACCGAACGGCATTGCATAATGTACGTGGTGGATTTTCAAAAGTGCTGAAAGACCTGCGGGAGCAACTCATCAAATTTGCTGCGTTGATTGAACTGGAACTGGATTTTTCGCAGGAGGATGTTGAGTTTGCCGACCGCACCCAATTTTACAAACTCATTTCCGAAGCCCAGGCTGTAACTAAAGAACTGACAGCCTCTTTTAAACTGGGCAATGTGATCAGGCAGGGGGTGAGTGTAGCCATTATTGGCAAGCCCAATGCCGGTAAATCAACCTTATTAAACAGTTTGTTGAATGAGAACCGCGCCATCGTCTCTGATATTCCCGGAACTACAAGAGATACCATTGAAGAGTTGATCAATATGGATGGCATCCTGTTCCGGTTGATTGATACCGCAGGCATCCGCGAACATACTACCGACCTGATAGAATTTGCGGGCATGGAAAAAAGCCGGGAGAAAATGCAGCAGGCTGACCTGGTGGTTTATTTGTTTGATGTAAATGAAACCGCCGAAGTTGAATTGAAAAAGCTGGAAGACGAATTCATCAGGCAACAATTTAATTACCTGATGGTGGCTAATAAACTGGATGCGGTGGATGAAAAAGAAGCACGGGAAAAATGGGAGGGTTTTCAAAAGATCATTTACATCTCGGCCAAAACCAAATTGCACCTGGATGTTTTAAAAGAGCGGATGGTTGACAGTGTTTTGCAGGGAGAAATACTTTCCGAAGATGCCATGATAACCAATGCCCGGCATTTTCATGCATTAAAAAAAGTATCAGCATCATTAGCGGCTATCCATCAGGGTTTGGACGATGGATTACCCGGCGATCTGTTAGCGCCCGACATCAGGCAATGTCTTTATTATTTAGGCGAGATCACCGGTGAAGTAAGCAGTGAAGATATGCTGGATTATATTTTTTCTAAGTTCTGTATCGGGAAATAGTGTATGAGAAGCAAGGACCTTGTGCCAATTTATTCTCATTGTCCTGTTAGTTAGACAAGTTATAATTTTACCATGGCCACTATTTAGTAAAGTAATAGCTTTACAATTTGTTTGTTATTGTAAAGTAATAGCTTTACTTTTGAATAATAAAAGTCAATTTATAACTTTACTTTATGAGCAAGAAAACACTGCAAATTCAACAGTTAAATAACAAAATGCTTGGCTTTGCATCGCTAAACCAGGTAGCTGTTCCGTCTACTGGTTGGATAAAAGCTATACGTACCACCATTGGTATGTCTATGCAGCAATTAGGCAACAAACTATCTGTTTCCAAGCAGGCAATATTGGATATGGAAAAACGGGAAAAAGATGGGTCCATTACAATCAGGTCGCTGAAAGAAATAGGCCGGGCTTTGGATATGCAACTGGTTTATGGATTTGTGCCTAATGATGGGTCATTGGAGACTTTGATTGAAAAAAGGGCCACCGCACTGGCCACCAAAATTGTATTACGTACCTCCAATACAATGAAACTTGAAGAACAGGGTAATACAAGTAAACGGATAGAAAAGGCCATCAAAGAAAGGGCTGACGACATTAAAAACGAAATGCCTAAAATTTTATGGGATTAGATTTAGAATACGTAGATGGACAAACCCCTTTAGAAGAAGAAGAAAAAGAAGGTCTGCTCATTCCTGCCATTGCTACCCATGGCGAATTAGACGAGTATGAACAGCAGAATATTGAGCAGGCCATACAATGGATACTCGGGAGATCATTCAAACCGGAAGCAGTTTTTACTGAACACTTTATACGCACCATGCATAAGCGGATGTATGCAGATGTGTGGGCATGGGCTGGAGAATTCCGGAAAACCAACAAGAATATTGGGATTGATAAATGGCAAATATCCACAGAACTAAAAAACCTTCTGGATGATGCCAGGTATTGGCACGAAAACAAAACCTATCCACCTGTTGAAATTGCTGTAAGGTTCAAACACCGATTGGTAAGTATTCATTGCTTCCCCAACGGTAACGGACGACATAGCCGGTTAATGGCTGATATAATCATTGAGAAAATTTACAAGCAGCCAGTTTTCAGTTGGGGTGCTGGAAGTCTTTCCAGCGATAGGGATGCCCGAACAGTATATCTCAAAGCTATAAAGGCTGCCGACAAAGGAGATTACAATTTGCTGCTGGCTTTTACCAGGTCATAAAAGTGCAAGTATCATTATCGGCTATCCATTAGAGTATGTATGATCAATTACCCGGCGATCTGCTGGCGCCCGACATCAGGCAATGTCTGTATTATTTAGGCGAGATCACCGGTGAAGTAAGCAGCGAAGACATGCTGGATTATATTTTTAGTAAGTTCTGTATCGAAAAGTAACCACTACAAAAAAATCAAACAACAAAGCACCTAAATACATACATAAAGTCATCTATAAGCGATCGGAAATTGATAAACTTTTTAGGTAATTCAGAAAACTTTTTGTTTATGATAGATAAAAATAGAGAGGGCTTACTTGAAGGTCACAATCTTTGGGGTTTTTGGGATGGGATAATACCCAAAAAGCAAAATGAAATTGTACAGTACTTTGAAAGTCATCCGGGATTTTGGGATTATAAAACTCTTTTTATCGGCAACAGTATTGGAAGTATTTACCATGGAGTAATTCACTGTTTAGATACCTTGCTTGTTCTTGATGACTTAGAGTTATGTGATTATTTCTTTTCAAAAATGAACGAATATGGACCTGAAAATTACCAAAAGAAATCAAGATGGGGAGATAATAGAGATGAACAAAATAAATCGTTTATAGATGGACTAAGTGATTGTATCCAACGGCGTAAAGTTCCTGATGAAATTCAAAGATTCAAAATAATATTTTATGGTTAAACTCCATTTCAGGAAATGATATTTATTGGAGGGATTTACATTTTTTTCTTAATAATTATTCGATGAAGGTTTATAGGCATTATTTGAAAGGCAACTGTACAATTGATCGATTTTACCAAGCATTTATTTTAGATTTTAACAACCTTGCTCAAATTCAATCTTCAATATTCAAATTACATCGCGGCGGTAATAGTAGAAATGGGTTGATTGACCAATATTTGATTTATTTAGAAAAGCAAAAGGAATATGAAAAATGTATTGAAATCATTCTCTTTGTTAAAGGAACAGGGTGGACAAATGATTTCGAAAAAAGGCTAAAACGTTGTATTGCTAAAATTGAAAAAAATCTTTAACAAATGGCAACAAAGATTAAGTTAAGACAAAATGCAATTTCAGGGAACAAGCAAAAAAACTTAGGCAAACGAATTCTTAAAAACATTATATAGTTTAAATCTATCGGGCGATAAATCTTATAGATTATGTTTATTGAACCACTTTCATAATTTTGTCGCCCATAAACTCCCTGCTTTATTTCGGGGGTTCACAACAAAAGATACTCACTACAAACATTTTAAAGAATGGAAAAAGATTTAAATGATATCAGTAATTGCCCATTTCACAATGGCAGCATGAAAAAAAACATTGCTGGTGGCGAAATATCTTTCTATGATGCACAACGTGCTCTTACAGTTGAGGGAGCTACAGAAAAGGTACACGCATAAGCACTATTAATGAAACCGAGGGCACCGTATCTTTTAATTATTAAGACTACGCAGCTGCAGGTAAACAAAAGCAAATGACACTTAGTATTATTG
>MWWA01000039.1_pt1 | contig 45882 bp, 37 predicted proteins | sample 1047341 | NCBI WGS metagenome assembly MWWA01 (sample SAMN06349978, study PRJNA376086) | soil metagenome | isolation source: MS5-1 sample Antarctic (ecotone) soil | place: Antarctica | collected 2015-01-13
CAACGAGACCCGAAATTCCACATCATTGCTCAGATGGGAATATCAAGGAGTATGCACTCAACACAATACATTTCTTTTGAAAGCTATAAAACTCAATACAATAATTTAAACGTATATACAATTAAACTCTTAAACAATTATAAAATGAAAAAAATTCTTCTTGGGAAAATAAGCGCTGTGGCCTTTATTTCTCTTTCGCTTTTTGCATGTCAGAAAGATGTGTCTTCAGTTTCGGAAAACAATCAGGAGATTGCTTCGGCTTCATTTAAAAAAAGTCCAAATGAACCGAAAGGAATCATTTTTTATGCACTTGCAGGAAATACTTTAGATAAATACTCCACTACCAATCCTGAAACTATAATAAGTACTGCTACTATCACTGGATTGCAGATGGGTGAATCCATTTTAGGTATTGATTTTCGCCCAAAGACTGGGCAACTGTATGCGCTTGGAAGTGATAGCCGGGTTTATATAATTAATCCAACTACCGGTGTAGCCACATTTGCTTTCTCGTTTATGACGACGGCAGGAATGACAGTAACACTTTCAGGAACTTCTTTTGGATTTGATTTTAATCCACAGGTTGATCGTTTAAGAATTATAAGTAATACTGGACAAAATCTTCGTATTGTTCCGAATAATGCAGCTACAGGTGTTGCAGGCACAACGTTTATAGACGGTTCTATCAATCCTATGGGCGCTTCTGTGAATGGAGTAGCTTATGATAATAATTTTGCTGGAACTGCGACTACTGAATTATATGCCCTGGATGTAACTACAGATTTATTATACGAGATCGATCCGCCAAATAATGGCACTTTGATTGACCCACTATCTGTAGGCTTAAAATTAGAAGGTGAAGGTGGATTTGATATAGCGCCTAGAAATGCAAACGTTACAACAGATATTGGGCTTGCACTTTATGAAGTAAACAAGAAATCAACTCTTTTTGTGATTGATGTTGAGACGGGAGATAAAAAGATACTTGCTAAGTATAAAAAAGATCTGATGTACACAGGTCTGGCAATTAGCCCTGCATTGTAAATCTACTGAACAGTCCTAAAAATAGATTGGCAGATTATTAATTGATCCCGGTTGCCTCAGGTAGCCGGGATCTTGTTTGACAGACCTGCACTGGAGTTTTATTTGTAAAGCCAGGTGTGGTTTTTTTCACCCTAATTAAAGCTAAAAACGAACTAGCCTGAGTTTCAAACTCAGGCTAGTTCGGTAAATGTCTTGTATTACTCAGCGTAGGACAAAGTTGCTTAAACTAATATAATGTTTCCCTCCATTTTTAGTGATATTGTACACTGTTGGATAATAGGTGTCGGTTTCGTGAAACTGTGTTGGTTGGCCATACGGCATACTTACATCAGCACCAGTTTGCAGAAAAGCACGGGTAATCATTGGTTCTACAAAATTCATCTTGCCATTATACGATCCATAGATCATGGTATGGGTGAATGAATTAGGCAATACCGGATTCACCACATCAGCCCAGTGTTTTCCCATACCAGCTTCGCCACCAGGTGTTGGTACAAATCCTGCCGGCCGGAATGGCGCTGGTGGCAGTATATCATGCAGGCTGCCAGGCGTGTAATTAGGTATGGCCATGCGTTCAGCTGATGGCATCATCATAAAATGAAAATCGAAATGAGGTACACCAAATAATGGAATGGGGGGATGTCCACCTTCATTCCAGCCAACATAGATATGATCAAATGCTGTGGCTTGAAGGGCTTTTTGATGCAATGGTAAAACAAATGTAAGATGATTTCCAAGGCCAGACATTGCTCCATCAGTCATTTCAATCCCGAGCTCTAATGGCGTTCTATCATGCGTCATACGTATATAGGACCTGGCTTTACCGTTACCTACCTGCACCTGGTGCCCATAAAAGGTATTCTCTTTTAACGCCTGGTTTACTTTCCCTTTCTGCGATACTGCAGGAAGATCAGTTGCTTCTGCTTTAGGTTGAATTTCTTTTTTACAGGAAGAAAGGCCAGCCAATGTGGCAAATGCCATAAAAAATAAGTGTTGAGGTTTCATATTTTGTTGTTTTAGGTTTTGACAATTACAAAGGCAGCAGCAATCAAATGAGTAAAGAAGAAATAAGAAGCTATCGAAGGGAAGGACCTGAGGTGAATGACTATTTAAATATAAATTTTATTATATGAATATAAAAAAAATTATCGCACAGAAATGGAATGCTCATTTTCGATAATACTCCTGTTGAGAACAGTATAAGTCCCATAGCAGGATTCAAACCTGCAACCCCCTCCTGATCTCAATCCGATGCGCCTCTTCATTAAATAAAACAAAAAAGCTCTGAGAATATTCTCAGAGCTCTTGTCGGGAAGACAGGATTCGAACCTGCGACCCCCTGGTCCCAAACCAGGTGCGCTACCGGGCTGCGCTACTTCCCGAAACAGAGTTCCGGTCCCTTTAAAGGGAGGCAAAGATAATGGCTATCAGCTTAAAATCTTAAGCTTTTTCAAAATTAAGGAGCATTTTTCTAACACGCTAGAAGCGGAAACCTGATTGAATATAAAATCCGATCAGGGAAGTGGATAAAAAATACCAGCCCACTATGACTAAAATAGAAATCAACAAAGCGTATAAGTAGGAGAGAATGCCCTTTCTGCCCATGAACTGGTAATAAGCAATGGACCGGTACATTACTTCTGCTAAAAGAAAGAATTGGATTCCATACAGGTATGCCCCGCTGTTCCTGGTAATAATTAAATATGGAGTGACCAGGAAAATAAAGATCAACCCTAAAAAGCCTACAAAATATAGGTTAGCTACTAAGTGTTCCGTATAATTATATTTTCGCCTGGAATAGAACAGGAAAAAGATTCCTGCAATGATGGGCGTAAGGGCCATGTTCAGGTAATTGCTGTTTTTCGAAGTGAAATTGATCGCCTTTTCCATCCGCGCTACTTTTTCCAATCTTCTTTCCCTTTTTTCTCTTTCCGGAATCTGCATCACCGATTCTTTTAATTGATCCATATTTACTGCCTGCATGGGTTTAAAGGTGGTAAGTACAAAAACAAATAAACCAAGAACGATCAAAAAGAAATTCAGGGGGGTGAAATATAATTTTCTTCTTCCCTCAATATATTCCCTGGCAACTTTTCCTGGTTTTGTTGCCAGCATTTTTAATAAATAAAAAATGCCTTTATCAGCATGCGTAAAAAAATGAACGGTTTCATGAAGTAAATGACCAATGCTCAAACGATGAACATGGATCTTTTGACTGCAGTGGGGACAGAAGTTAGAAGGGTTGAGAATGTTATTATGACAGTTAGTACAAATGGTCTCTGAAGCTTCCATTCTGTAATGTAAAAAATATTTTATAAGCTTGCCTTTAAGCTTTACAATTGCATCAATTGGCAACAGTTTTGTATGATCTTGTCCATGATGGATTTTTTGCATTCCAAAGCACGGACCAGTATTTTATTTTTCCTGTTGCTTCCTTTGCTCTCGAACTGCCAGTCAAGATCAGTTATAAGAAATTACGATCTGGATAATCCCGTGGTGCTTCAACTTGAAAAGGAGCTTCATGAAATTTCAGGAATCGAAATAGTGAATAACAACATTTATGCAGTAGGAGATGATAAAGGGGTGTTGTATGAGCTGGATATTAAAACCGGGAAAACGTTAAGGACATGGAATTTCGGCAGCCCCCGCGATTATGAAGGTCTTGCATTCTTCGACAACAGATTCTATGTGCTGAACAGCAATGGCAACATATTTCAACTTGAAATTGGGGAGGGTAATGATGCTGTTGTAGCAGAATACAAATTTCCATTCGGCAAAGGAAATGAGTTTGAAGTTTTCTACTTCGATAAGAGCATAAATAAATTTATGTTGATCTGCAAGGAATGTAAGGACGACAATAAACAAATCGCTTCAGCATATACTTTTGATCCCTTTACACAGGTATATGAAAAGGCGGGTTTTGGCCTTGATGCAAAAGCTATAGCAGATCTCAGAGGTGCAAAAAAAGAAAGAATCAAAGCTTCCGGGGGAGCCATTCACCCTTTAACCGGTGAATTATATATTGTTTCCTCCATAAATAAAATGTTACTGGTTACGGATAAACAGGGAAGGGCTGTGGCTGTACATGATCTAAAGCGTTCCAATTTTGAGCAGCCGGAAGGTGTTGGATTCACACCCTCTGGTGATCTGTATATTTCCAATGAAAAAGGGAGTAAAAAAACAGCAACCATCGTGATCTACAGATCAAATCAATAATGATTGTTATAGGGAGGCATTCCAAATTAAGTTTGAACGGTCAAAGGGTCAATGGTCAATGGTCAATAGTCAATAGTCAATGGTGAATGGGTCAATAGTCAATGGTTGTCCGTGGAAAGTTTTATAGCTTCCAATCAGTCGCTGAAATTCAATGTGGGTTTGAAGGATGTTTTTTTAAAACTTGAAGCCCCCTTATTTGGTTTGGAAGGAGATTCAATCACTATAGCTCAATTGATTTTGTTTGTTTTTAAGAATGCTCAGAGATTTCTCATACATCTTTTGGGTGGCTGCCACGCCTCATTGCTCCTGTTTGTAACTTGAAAATCATCATACCTAAGATGGAGCAATTCAGCGCCTCAGGACTTTTAAATAACCAGAGCGCGGGGTGTTGCACTTATCATACGGAGGGCGCTCTTGCGCAATCACCCGAAAGCAACTTGTCATACATACTGCTCCTCATTGATTGCGCTTGAATTTTTGCCTGCCCCCGAAGTGAAGCGCAGGGGGGCTCCACCTTTTTTTTCAAGGGTGGAAGAGGCATTTATAATAACGCTGCTCTCCGGCAAAGAAACTCCATTAGGTTATTGCAATTGCAAGTGGTGATTGACCATTCACTATAGACCATTGACAAACCATTGACCATTGACCATTGACCCATTGACCCATTGACCCTTCACCATTTCAGCTGCTTCATTAAGAAAGTGGCTTGATCAATAGTATATAAAAAAAGGCTGCCTCAAGGAGACAGCCCTTATATATTATGCCTTTAGATTAAAATTTATAACCCAGCGACAAACCAAATCCTGTGTTCTTCCATTTGCTCTGGTCATTACCCGGCATGGTCGGATTAATTTCTGCAAGTCCAAGTTGCGCATTGATCTGAAAAGAAAGTTTATTCAAAAACTCGTATCCTGCAAGTAAATTTGCGCCTGCATCAAATCTTTTAAATTGCGGGGCAGTATTGTTTGCATCAAAATCGCTGGTAAACTCCACATCAGTTGAATTGCTTCCGGGCCCATCCATTTTTCCATTGATACCAAAAGCCACGTAAGGTCCTGCACCCAGCAATAAACTACCGGTACCCAAAGCTGGCTTGTAAATGAAATTCAAAGGAACTTCAATATAAGATAATTTGATCTTGGTATCATTCATAATTTCAGCACCTTTTAAACTATACAATACACCTGGCTGCAAAACAAAGGATGGTCCTAGAGGGAGATCCGCAGTTAGACCTGCATGAAAACCTGTCATCATATCGTTCTTTAAATCATTTCCTGACATGTCCTTGCCATTAATATTCTGAAAATTTACACCTGCCCTGATACCAAGGCCACCCGCAGGCGTAGTTGATATGGTTTGCGCTGTAACACCCGTGGCCAGAAAACCTGCCACCGCCATACTAAAAATAACTTTCTTCATTTCTACTTTTTTATTGATTAGGATACTACTTTTTACTGGTTAGATTCACGCATTGATTCAGCCTTCATTTTTTCATTTGCAGTGATCACAAATTCAACACGACGGTTCATTGCACGCCCTTCGTCTGTATCATTGGTAGCGATGGGATCCAATTCACCCATTCCTTTAATTGCGATCCTGTTGTTGGCAATGCCGCTGCCATTTAAATACCCTGAAACTGAACGTGCACGGCGCTCTGACAAACTTAAGTTATAGTCTTCTGCACCCCTGCTGTCTGTATGTCCAATGATCTGAATATCTGTATCAGGATATTTTTTCAATACATTGGTCAGCTTATCAAGATTGACTTTTGCCTGTGTATTCAATTCAGATTTGTCATATGCAAATAATACCTGCTCTTTAAACACCACTACAATGCCTTCACCTTCTCTTCTTACTTCAGCATCTCCAAGAACTTCTTTCATTTCTTCTGCCTGCTTATCCATTTTTCTTCCGATCACGGCTCCGGTTACACCACCAACAGCAGCACCAATAATGGCGCCCATAGCAGTATTGCCTGCAGCTTTTCCAACTACAGCTCCAACAGCTCCACCACCGGCAGTGCCTATAACAGCGCCTTTTTGAGATCTGCTCATAGATTTACAACCTGCGGCCATAACAGCAAATAAGGCCATCATAATACTAAATTGTCTTAATGTCTTCATAGTAGATAATTTTGCTTCTAAATTTCAAATAACGTACCATCTCTTCATTCTAATTTCTTTAACAACCTCTAAAAAAAAGAGGCAACATGTGTTGCCTCTAGTGGAATTTCATAAAAAATCTCATAAGAACGTATCTATAAGGAACTTGTAACCTCATCTGCTTCTTTGACTCCGGTTGCCTTCGTTGCGGAATAAAACTGGATTTTAACCTTGGATTTTGCATTTGCAGATTTTGTTTTCACTTTTACTTCTGTACCAGCCTCTGTTACCGGTTCAGCAAGTGCAAAAACTGCAGTCGGGTTGGCATTATCAAATGCTTTTCCAATCGCGATCTGTAAAGTGTTGGTCTCCTGGTCTAAAAATAAAGTACCCTCAGCAAGCTGGGTTCCCTTACCGGTTTTTTGAGCCACAATCCTGTAGGTAGCAGGGGATTGCTTTAGATAAGCTTTAAATTTTCCTTGTGGCAGTCCTTCAACCCAAACAATGCCTTTACTCAGACTATCAATTGTAATAACCACTTCAGAAGGAGCATCCGAATTGTTCAATTGGTATGTACCAAGCACGGGGAAAGCTTTATCAATAGTAATCGCTTCAGGCATGGGTAGTTGCCTGTATTTGGCAGCGATAGAATCAACTGTAGACTGTGCATTTACTGATAACGCAAAAGAAAAAGCAAAGACGAAGAGAAAAAAGGTGTTTTTCATATAATTAATTTATGTGGGGAATCATTCGGGCACATCTTACACAATACTGTGCCAAAATCCCCAAATGTTAGAAAATACTGCTGCTGCTGCTCCTTTGTTAAAAATTTTAGTAAAGGCTGCTGCTCCTTTATCTTCGCTGCCGGAAGGAATAAATATGAAAAAAACGGGTCGCCTGAAAACGCAAGAGGGACAATTAGAAACAATAGAAATATTTGGTGCACGCGAACACAACCTAAAAAATATTGATATTGTTATTCCAAAAAATCAGCTTGTTGTTATAACCGGTATCAGTGGCAGTGGAAAGTCTTCGCTTGCATTTGATACAATCTATGCCGAGGGCCAGCGCAGGTATATGGAAACATTTGGTGCCTATGCACGCCAGTTTATCGGTGAAATGGAAAGGCCCGATGTTGATAAGATCACGGGACTTTCACCTGTGATATCCATAGAGCAGAAAACAACTAACAAAAATCCACGATCAACAGTTGGAACAGTTACAGAAGTTTATGACTTCCTGCGTTTACTTTTCGCACGGGCCAGCGAGGCCTGGTCTTACAATACCGGTAAAAAAATGGTGCGGTGGAGTGAAGATCAAATTGTTAATAATATTTACAAGCGTTTTGACGGGAATAAAATTACCATCCTTGCTCCCCTGATCCGTGGAAGAAAAGGTCATTACAGGGAACTTTTTGAAGAAGTAAGAAAGAAAGGATTTTTGAAAGTGCGCGTGGATGGTGAGGTAAAAGACCTGGTGCCGAAAATGCAGGTTGACCGCTACAAGATCCATGACATTGAACTGGTGATCGACAGGATGAAAGTGACCAAAGACATGCGCACCCGCATCAGCCAGAGTGTGCAACATGCGCTTAAGGCCGGGAAAGATTTAATGTTTCTTACCTATGAAGCTGATGCTGCTTCCGGTGTTGCTAAATATGGTGAAGTGGCTTACAGCAGGCTTTTGATGTGTGAGGCAACCGGGATCTCTTATGAAGAGCCATCACCCAATTCATTTTCTTTTAATTCACCTTATGGTGCCTGTCCTGCATGCAAAGGTCTTGGTCAGGTATATACAGTAGATATGGAAGCCATTATTCCTGATGATTCTAAAACAATCAATGAAGGTGGCATTGCACCTCTGGGTGGAGAAAGAGAAGCATATGTTTTCAGACAGGTGCAGCTGCTTATCCATTTTTCTTCCGATCACGGCTCCGGTTACACCACCAACAGCAGCACCAATAATGGCGCCCATAGCAGTATTGCCTGCAGCTTTTCCAACTACAGCTCCAACAGCTCCACCACCGGCAGTGCCTATAACAGCGCCTTTTTGAGATCTGCTCATAGATTTACAACCTGCGGCCATAACAGCAAATAAGGCCATCATAATACTAAATTGTCTTAATGTCTTCATAGTAGATAATTTTGCTTCTAAATTTCAAATAACGTACCATCTCTTCATTCTAATTTCTTTAACAACCTCTAAAAAAAAGAGGCAACATGTGTTGCCTCTAGTGGAATTTCATAAAAAATCTCATAAGAACGTATCTATAAGGAACTTGTAACCTCATCTGCTTCTTTGACTCCGGTTGCCTTCGTTGCGGAATAAAACTGGATTTTAACCTTGGATTTTGCATTTGCAGATTTTGTTTTCACTTTTACTTCTGTACCAGCCTCTGTTACCGGTTCAGCAAGTGCAAAAACTGCAGTCGGGTTGGCATTATCAAATGCTTTTCCAATCGCGATCTGTAAAGTGTTGGTCTCCTGGTCTAAAAATAAAGTACCCTCAGCAAGCTGGGTTCCCTTACCGGTTTTTTGAGCCACAATCCTGTAGGTAGCAGGGGATTGCTTTAGATAAGCTTTAAATTTTCCTTGTGGCAGTCCTTCAACCCAAACAATGCCTTTACTCAGACTATCAATTGTAATAACCACTTCAGAAGGAGCATCCGAATTGTTCAATTGGTATGTACCAAGCACGGGGAAAGCTTTATCAATAGTAATCGCTTCAGGCATGGGTAGTTGCCTGTATTTGGCAGCGATAGAATCAACTGTAGACTGTGCATTTACTGATAACGCAAAAGAAAAAGCAAAGACGAAGAGAAAAAAGGTGTTTTTCATATAATTAATTTATGTGGGGAATCATTCGGGCACATCTTACACAATACTGTGCCAAAATCCCCAAATGTTAGAAAATACTGCTGCTGCTGCTCCTTTGTTAAAAATTTTAGTAAAGGCTGCTGCTCCTTTATCTTCGCTGCCGGAAGGAATAAATATGAAAAAAACGGGTCGCCTGAAAACGCAAGAGGGACAATTAGAAACAATAGAAATATTTGGTGCACGCGAACACAACCTAAAAAATATTGATATTGTTATTCCAAAAAATCAGCTTGTTGTTATAACCGGTATCAGTGGCAGTGGAAAGTCTTCGCTTGCATTTGATACAATCTATGCCGAGGGCCAGCGCAGGTATATGGAAACATTTGGTGCCTATGCACGCCAGTTTATCGGTGAAATGGAAAGGCCCGATGTTGATAAGATCACGGGACTTTCACCTGTGATATCCATAGAGCAGAAAACAACTAACAAAAATCCACGATCAACAGTTGGAACAGTTACAGAAGTTTATGACTTCCTGCGTTTACTTTTCGCACGGGCCAGCGAGGCCTGGTCTTACAATACCGGTAAAAAAATGGTGCGGTGGAGTGAAGATCAAATTGTTAATAATATTTACAAGCGTTTTGACGGGAATAAAATTACCATCCTTGCTCCCCTGATCCGTGGAAGAAAAGGTCATTACAGGGAACTTTTTGAAGAAGTAAGAAAGAAAGGATTTTTGAAAGTGCGCGTGGATGGTGAGGTAAAAGACCTGGTGCCGAAAATGCAGGTTGACCGCTACAAGATCCATGACATTGAACTGGTGATCGACAGGATGAAAGTGACCAAAGACATGCGCACCCGCATCAGCCAGAGTGTGCAACATGCGCTTAAGGCCGGGAAAGATTTAATGTTTCTTACCTATGAAGCTGATGCTGCTTCCGGTGTTGCTAAATATGGTGAAGTGGCTTACAGCAGGCTTTTGATGTGTGAGGCAACCGGGATCTCTTATGAAGAGCCATCACCCAATTCATTTTCTTTTAATTCACCTTATGGTGCCTGTCCTGCATGCAAAGGTCTTGGTCAGGTATATACAGTAGATATGGAAGCCATTATTCCTGATGATTCTAAAACAATCAATGAAGGTGGCATTGCACCTCTGGGTGGAGAAAGAGAAGCATATGTTTTCAGACAGGTGCAGGCACTTTCCAAAAAAAGCAGGTTCAGTCTTGATAAGCCCATAAAAGATCTTTCGCCAAAAGCTTTAAACCTGATACTTTTTGGAAAGGAAGATGCTGACGAAACAGGTGAATTAGCGTTTGATGATGAACAACTGGATGGGAATATTTATGAAGGAACATTTGAAGGCGTTGTACAACAGGTGAAGCGCTGGTTTGCTACAAGTACCAGTGAAGCCATACAGCGGTGGGCCGAAGGTTTTATGAAACTTACGGTTTGTAAATCATGTGAGGGCGCGCGTCTTAAAAAAGAAAGTTTATGGTTTAAGGTAGACGAGAAAAATATTGCTGAATTAAGCAATATGGATCTTGTGCATTTGTTGGAATGGTTTGATGGAATTGAAAAGCAGCTCAATCAAAACCAAAAAATCATAGGCAGAGAGATCATTAAAGAGATCAGAGAAAGATTGCAGTTCCTGCTTGATGTAGGACTTACTTATCTCACATTGAATCGGCCAACCAGGACACTGAGTGGTGGCGAATCACAGAGAATTCGGCTGGCCACCCAGATCGGTTCACAGTTGCAGGGTATTACTTATGTTTTGGATGAGCCATCCATTGGATTACACCAACGCGATAACCAGCGCCTCATCTCCGCACTAAAAAACCTGCGCGACATTGGGAACAGTGTTTTGGTAGTGGAACATGATAAGGACATCATGCTTGCTGCAGATCACCTCATTGATGTGGGCCCCAAAGCAGGTTTTCATGGCGGAAAGATCATGGCGCAGGGTACACCTGCATTTGTACTGACACACGATACGCTCACCGCCCAATATTTAAATGGCCGGCGTACAATTGCTGTACCATCTGAAAGAAGAAAGGGTAATGGAAAATCCATTGAGATCAAAGGCGCCAATGGCAATAATTTAAAGAACGTTTCTATTAAATTTCCATTAGGAAAACTGATCGTGGTTTCTGGTGTGAGCGGAAGCGGGAAATCTACACTAATCAACGAAACACTTTATCCATTGCTATCCAAACATTGTTATGGATCAAGAGCCAATGCACTGGAATATAAAAAAGTATCAGGATTGGAACATATTGATAAAGTGATTGAGATCGATCAGTCGCCCATAGGGCGCACACCAAGAAGCAATCCTGCAACCTATTGCGGCTTCTTTACTGAAATCAGAACGCTTTACGCATCCATTCCTGAAGCAAAGATCCGTGGATATACAGCCGGCCGGTTTTCTTTCAATGTAAAAAGCGGAAGGTGCGAAGTGTGTGAAGGCAGCGGATTAAGAACCATTGAAATGAATTTTCTGCCTGACGTTTATGTGCATTGCGAAAAATGCAATGGTAAAAGGTACAGTCGCGAAACACTGGAGATCAGGTATAAGGGAAAATCAATTGCAGATGTGCTGAACATGACGGTTGAAGAAGCGGTTGAATTTTTTCAGAACATTCCATTTATTTACAGGAAGATCAAAGTGCTGCAGGATGTTGGATTGGGCTATATCACCCTCGGGCAATCCGCTGTAACCCTCAGCGGGGGAGAGGCGCAACGCGTAAAACTTGCAACAGAACTGGCAAAGCGGGATACAGGTAAAACGTTTTATATTCTGGATGAACCTACAACGGGTTTGCATTTTGAGGACATTCATCATTTGCTTGAAGTGATCAATAAACTGGTGGACCGTGGTAATTCTGTTTTGGTGATTGAACACAATATGGATGTTATTAAAGTGGCAGATCATATTATTGATATTGGACCTGAAGGCGGCGATGGGGGCGGAAGGGTTTTGTTTGAAGGTTTGCCCGAAGATTTGGTGAAGGTGAAGGGAAGTCATACAGGACGCTACCTTGCACCTGAATTGAAAGCATAATATGGTGCGGTTTGATCGACCGACGAAAATTTTATGGAATGATGCGCATCCTTATCTTTGCACATGGCAACAAACTCCACTACCAAAAATTTCATTGAAGGATTAACTTTCGACGACGTCCTGCTGGTTCCTGCCCATTCTGAAATACTTCCCCGTGATGTTGAAATCAAAACAAGACTTACCAGGGACATCACACTAAATATTCCTATGCTGTCTGCAGCAATGGATACGGTTACCGAAGCATCGCTGGCTATTGCACTGGCGAGAGAAGGCGGCATTGGTATCCTGCATAAGAACATGAGCATAGAAAAGCAGGCCGACCAGGTGCGCAAGGTGAAAAGAAGTGAAAGTGGAATGATCATCGATCCGATCACGCTGACAATTGAGGCCAATATCGGCGATGCGCTGTTGCTGATGAAGGAAAACAAGATCGGTGGAATTCCCATTGTTGACAGTGGAGGAAAACTTGCCGGCATTCTTACCAACCGTGATCTTCGGTTTGAAAAGGACATGAAGAAAAAAGTGAGCGAGGTGATGACCAAAGAAAACCTTGTTACCGCTCCGGAAGGCACAGATCTCAAAGCAGCGGAAGCCATTTTGCATAAAACAAAAATTGAAAAACTTCCGGTGGTCAATGGATCGGGTAAACTGATTGGACTGATCACCTACCGCGACATTCTGCAGGTCACCTCTTACCCACATGCAGTGAAAGATCCTCTCGGGCGGCTGCTGGTTGGTGCCGCAGTAGGTGTTTCAAAAGACCTGATGGAAAGAGTAGCAGCTTTACAGAAAGCAGGTGTGGATGTTTTGGTGCTGGATAGCGCTCACGGACATTCTAAAGGCATTGTTGATGCATTGAAAGAAGTAAAAAAGATTTCAAAATTGCCCGTGATTGCCGGCAATATTGCAACAGCAGAAGGCGCGATGGCACTTGCTGATGCAGGAGCCGATGCAGTGAAAGTTGGAATCGGTCCAGGATCAATTTGTACTACCAGGATTGTTGCAGGTGCAGGTGTTCCGCAGCTTACCGCGGTCATGCAGGCTTATTCAGCCCTGGCAAAAAAGGAAATTCCCATTATAGCAGACGGAGGTATCAGATACACTGGAGATATGGTCAAAGCACTTGCTGCAGGCGCAGATGCCGTAATGATGGGAAGCATATTTGCGGGAACAGAAGAAAGTCCGGGGGATACAATTATATATGAAGGAAGAAAATTCAAGGAATACAGGGGCATGGGATCTCTGGGTGCCATGTCAGTGGGCAGCAGTGACCGGTATTTTCAGGATCCCGAAGCGGATGTAAAAAAATATGTTCCGGAAGGCATTGAAGGAAGAGTGGCTTATAAGGGTATGTTGAAGGAGATCGTTTACCAGTACATTGGTGGATTGAGAGCAGGTATGGGATATTGCGGCGCCAAAAATATTGAAGAATTAAAACAGGCAACCTTTGTAAAAATTACAAATGCAGGTATGAGAGAAAGCCATGCACATGATGTGGAGATCACAAGGGAGGCACCTAATTACAGCAGAAAATAAAATTGTTTTCTTAATTAAAAGATACAAACATCCTTGGCTTAATTATTAAAATGCAATCATTGAAAAAAGGTCTTTTAATTATTCTCCAGGTATTTCTTTTTATCACGTTTGCAAAAGCGCAGGAACCCTGCGGACTGCGCATCACTTTATTAACCTGTGCACCAGGAAAGGAACTCTATTCCACCTTTGGCCATACTGCTTTACGCGTTCAGGATAGTATTTCAGGTGCCGATGATGTTTTCAATTACGGCACATTTGAATTTGAGCCCGGCTTCTATACAAAATTCATCAGGGGCAAATTATTGTACGCATTATCGGTTGAGCAGTTTGAAGATTTTCTTTATTCCTATCAATTGGAAAGCCGGCGTGTGGTGGAACAGGAACTTATTTTAAACTGCAGGCAGAAACAGGAATTACATACCGCACTACTTATTAATGCAAAGGAAGAAAACAGGTATTACCGCTATGATTTCCTGTTTGATAATTGCACCACAAGAGCCCGGGACATGGTAGAGAAACAGGCAGGCGTACAGGTTGGGTATCGGGATATTTTGAATGGTGCCCAACCAAGTTTTCGAGACTTGATCCATAATTATTTGAATGCGGGAAATCAGCACTGGAGTAAATTAGGCATTGATCTTTTGTTGGGCGCAAGGTTAGACAGGAAGGTTACAAATAAGGAAGCTATGTTCCTGCCGGATTATCTTCTAAAAGGTTTTAACCATGCGTTAGTAAATGGTTCAAGGCCACTGGTTACACCACCCGCTACGGTCCTTGATGTTCCATCTCCTCTTGAAAGGGATTTTGTTGTAAGGCCCGTGTTTGCATTTTCCCTGCTATTGATTTTTATTATCGCACTTTCATTTTACAAAAATGATCGCACAGCACGCATCTTAACTGTTTTTGACAAATGTTTTTTTCTCCTTTTAGGGCTTGTCGGTTTTTTGTTATTGTTCATGTGGTTCGGAACGGACCATAGGATTGCAAAAGATAATTTTAATTTGCTTTGGGCCATCCCGTTCCATGTAATGGTTCCATTTCTTTCCCGGGCCAGGCATAACTGGGCCGCCGGGTATTTTCGTTTTACTTTTTTCATGAGCATCCTGCTCCTGGTTTGCTGGTTTTTTCTTCCACAGGAAATGAACCCAGGTTATCTGCCGCTTGTATTGATCGTTGTACTTAGGAGCTGGTTTCTTCAAAAAAAATAGGATGCAGGAAAAAAACATTCAGGTCAATCATAAAAACATTTTTCTACGCACATCAGGAACAGGTCCTGTTGTTGTTTTATTGCATGGGTTTGGAGAAGATGGAAGGGTATGGAAGCATCAATACAATTCCATCCCGGGATTCAGGTTTATTGTGCCGGACCTGCCGGGCAGTGGAAGGTCTGAAATGGTGGATGATACCAGCATGGAGGCTATGGCGGATCTGGTGAAGGCCATAATTGACCGGGAGGTTGGAAAAGATGAAAAACTTGTTGTGATCGGACATAGCATGGGTGGATATATTACCCTTGCATTTGCAGAAAAATACCAGGAAAGACTACTTGGATTTGGTCTTTTTCATTCCACTGCCTTTGCCGATTCTGATGAAAAAAAGATGACAAGGCAAAAAGGGATTCGATTTATAGAGGAGAATGGCCCGGAATCTTTTTTAAAAACCATGATCCCAAATCTTTATGGGCCAATGACTAAACCGGAAAATGTAGAAAAGATACAATACCATCTTTCCCTTGCACACAACTTTTCCGGTGCAGCACTCGTTTCCTATTATATGTCAATGATGCAGCGCCCGGACCGAACATCAGTATTAAGAAATGCTGGTTTGCCTGTGATGATTTTAATGGGGCGGTTCGACCAGGCAATTCCCATGGAAGAAAGCCTCAAATTGGCCTACATGGCTGATATATCGTATATTCATATGCTTGATAAATCAGGGCATATGGGGATGGTAGAGGAAGAAAGCCTTACCAATGACCTGTTGACCAACTATTTGACCAGAATGTTAAAGACCACCCAACCCGGATGAAGAAGCTAATTCTTTGCATTAGTATTGTTTTTTGTACAATCCCTGCCCTGGCCGACCATTTAAAAGGTGGTTTTTTTACTTATGAATACCTCGGACCTGGAATAACAAATCCGAATAGTGTGCGCTACAGGGTTAGGCTGACCGTTTACATGGCCTGTAATCCAAGTTCAGGACAATTAAATACCTCTATCCCTTTTACATTTTTTGATGCCAATTCAAATGCCCAGGTGCAGAATGTGATGGTGGGGATCAGTAACCAGTACAACCTGGTAAGATCAAAAGATGAAGAATGTATCACGGGTGATCAGCGTGGCTGTTACTATACAATAGTTGTTTATGAACTGGCAAGCATTGAGCTTCCTTCTAATGCTGCCGGATACACAGTTTCCTACCAGCGTTGCTGCCGGATCATTGGGATACAGAATATGATATCCAATCCCGCCTCCAATTCTGTTGGCAATACTTATTCCATCACGATTCCCGGAAGCAGTGCACCGCAAAATGCGCAAACCAATAACAGTGCGCAATTCCTGGTGAATGATACTGCAGTTGTTTGTGGAGGAAGTTTTTTCCAGATTCCTTTTATTGCCACAGACAGCGATGGTGATAGTTTAAGTTATTCCTTTTGTGGTGCATGGACAGGAGGTGGCCAGGGTGCGGGGTCAGGACCGGGATCATCCGTTCCGAATCCTGCTGCGCCTCCGCCTTACCAAAACATAAATTACGGGTCCGGGTTTAGCGGCTCCAGTCCGCTGGGAGATGGGGTGACAATAAATGCAGCTACAGGACTGATCAGTGGTGTTGCTCCTACTAGTTTTGGTGAATACGTGGTTACGGTATGTGTGAATGAGTGGAGGCAGGGAGTTCTCATAGCATCTTCGCGAAAGGAATTACATCTTAAAGTAGGGGATTGCAATTCCATCCAGGCCAACATCAGCATCAACAACCAAATCATCATTCCGAGCAATCCCCAGTTCATAAATTGTAAAACTTATATTCTCAATTTTGCAAATCCTACTACCGGTGGTGTTACCAGCTATTTCTGGGATTTCGGTTTACCTGGCATCAGTTCAGACACTTCCAATCTCCCCAATCCAACCTTTTTATACCCGGATACAGGAACATATAATGTAAAACTGATTGTGAATAGGGGGCAGGCATGTTCTGATTCCGCAACAGCTACAATTAAATTGTACCCCGGATTTTTTGCCGGGTTTACCTATGAAGGCATTTGCTTAAACAATCCTACCAATTTCACGGATACTACAAAAACTGCTTATGGAACGGTTAACGCCTGGCGGTGGGATTTTGGAGATATCAATACCAGTGCTGACACTTCGGTTTTAAAAAATCCTTCTTACACATTCACCCAGGCGGGCATAAAGGATGTAAGGATGATCGTAAGAAGTTCATTTGGTTGTGTAGACACAGTGATAAAATCTGTTGAGATTCTTGCCAAACCTCCATTGAGTGTTAGCTTTAAAGATACGTTGATCTGTACAGGCGATTCAGTAACATTAAATGCAATAGGTGTTGGAAATTTCAGTTGGACGCCTCCCAATAATATAATCAATGCAGGAACAGCTAATCCAGTTGTTTTTCCAAACACTACTACCAAATATGTTGTTGAATTAAATCAGAATGGCTGTATCAATACCGATACGGTGCAGGTTAGGGTAGTTGGTTTCGTGACATTACAGGCTATGCCTGATACCACCATTTGTCTTACAGATTCTATTTCCTTATATGCTGCGGGAAATGGTTTGCAATACGCCTGGGTACCAGGTGGTGGCCTGGCGAATCCCAACAGCGCCATTACCAGGGCACTGCCGGCCGGCACAACTACTTACACCGTAACAGCTACCATTGGAAGTTGCAGTGCTTCTGAAGATGTAATAGTAAATGCGGTACCTTACCCGGTTGCTGATGCAGGCCCTGATGTCATTATTTGTTTTCGTTCAGACACACGTTTGAATGGTACTATAATAGGGAGCAGCTTTACCTGGTCCCCATCCGGATCCCTGGATAATCCTGGCATTTTAAATCCAGTGGCCAAACCTGTTAGTACTACTGCCTACGTCCTTTCAGCATTTGATGTATTAGGATGTCCAAAGCCAGGCAAGGACACTGTTTTAGTAACTGTACTGCCACGTATTATACCTTTTGCTGGAAATGACACTGCTGTTGTTGCTGGCCAGCCCTTGCAATTCAATGCTTCCGGAGGAACTGGCTATGTCTGGAGTCCTGGAACAGGTTTGTCCGGAACCACTATATTTAATCCAATAGGTTTATATACAGGGGACTTTGACAGCATCCGGTATAAAGTTGTTATTTCTGATGAAGCAGGATGTTCAGATTCCGCTTTTGTTGGCGTAAAAATCTTCAGGACGCAACCGCAGGTTTTTGTTCCTTCTGCATTTACTCCAAACCGGGATGGAAAGAATGATCTTTTCAGGCCTATAGCTGTAGGCTTAACCCAAATTGAATATTTTAGGGTGTTTAACCGTTGGGGCCAGCTGGTATTCAGTACCAACCGAAACATGCAAGGCTGGGATGGCCGTATCAGTGGTAAAGAACAGGGAACAGGCACCTATGTGTGGCTGGTGAAAGGAATTGATTTTACCGGGAAGACCTTTTTTGCAAAAGGAACAGTAACACTCATCAAATAGCAGCAACCATAATAATTATTATTTTATTTTCCTGAATTGAATTGAGTCCTGGAAGTTGCATTGCTCCAGGATTTTGTATCTGACCCTGAAAGCAACTCATTTTTATAATGATTCAAAGTATCATTCCTGGCACCATCAGGGAGCATAGAAAAAGGCTGCATTAAAATGAGGGGAATTTTTAATGCAGCCTTTCTTTTAAAATAGTATGAGAAAAGAATGGGGTAGCGTTATGCCTGTTCAACGATACCTGCTTTCACAGCATACATAACCAGTCCGGCCATGGATTTTACCCCTGTTTTTGTTTTAAGTTTATCTCTTATTGCTTCTACGGTGCGGGGACTGAGGTCTACCATATCAGCAATTTCCTTTGTGCTTTTTTCTTCACACATCAATTTAAGGATGGTGATCTCCTTGTCCGACAACTGCACATCGGGAACAGGAGATTCCTGTGGCTTTTTCATTCTAAGGCCATTTAATAAAGCCTTATTGGTAAGATCATTAAAAAAGAACTCCTGTTCGTAACAGGTACAAATAGCCTGGTAGATGGTTTCAGAATCTGATTCTTTGGTAAGGTATGAATTAGCACCGATTTCCATCATTTTTGTAATAATGGAAGGATCGTTATTCATAGACAGCATGATCACCTTTATCTGGGGATATAATTTTTTTATTTCAGGTAGGGTAGTGTAGCCATCCATAATGGGCATGTGTATATCCAGAAGCACCACATCCGGCTGAATATGTTTAAGAAGGTTCATGAGCTGCATCCCGTTTTCAGCTTCAGCGATCATGTGAATGTCTTTCCGGGAAGATAGTGAGGTTTTTACGCCAGTACGGAATAGGGCATGGTCATCAGCTATGGCCACTTTAATGACAGTGTCAGGATTCTTCATAAGAAATTATTGATATTGGTGATCTGGTTAGCTTCAGCGTGCAAGTTGGAAAAAACCTGTTAAAAAAAGTATAGTATTACTACTTAATTTACGAATGCGGAAAGTACGATTCCCGGGGAAAAATACGCAGGCAGCCAAAAATTTAAGCGTAAACATATCTTTTAAAGGCAGGTAAAGTTACGCTATTTGGAATACTTCGGCTGCAGTAAAAAATTAGTTTTGCCATTGATTTTTTTCCACATCCGAAAGTTGTTCGGTGTTTACCAGCAGTTTGAGTCTTTCAAACAGGGTATTTAACCTCATTCCCAATGCATCGGATTGTTTGCTTTCGCTGTAAAGCAGTTCCAGTTCCTTTAAAGAGGCATCTGCCTGTTTTGAATTTATATTTTTCCCAAGCGATTTTGATTCCACCAGGATACTTCTGATCTGATGGTAGTTTTCCCCATACACTTTCTGATATTCCATAAACAGCTTTTGTAAAGTATAAGAAATGTCCTTTGCGTTTTTTAAAGCGTCTGATGGGAAATGTACAGCCATATCTTTATTGTTTACAAAGTGGTCATGGAGCCGGGTTTTTTCAAGATAGGTGAGGTAAAGATCTTCTGGGGAAATGGCTTTGAGATCCCCCCGCCTGACATTATATAATAACGTAATGATGTCGAGTAAAAATTCCTTTGTATCAAATTGTAATTCTACCATTTTTTGTGTCAGTTTACTCAGGTTCTGGTCAAACTGCATATTGGATTGATTGAGTTTCTGGTATTGAATAAAATATTTGGAAGTAGTCATAATAAAACTGTCAAGGTCGGATTTGGTGATCTTTTTTTCCTGTATGGTAAGGTTACCTACCATACTCATTAGGCTGGAAAACATGGGGTTGATTCCGGATAAAATTGATTGCGAAAACGGGATCCTGTTTGGTGTTTGGATAAGAGAGGAAACAATCTGGGAAAATTTATTTGGGTCCACATTTTTTGCTTTGGCCAGCAGGGGTTTCAGCGCAGCATTGACTTCATGCTCCAGGCTAAAGCCGAGTTCTGTGGAAGTAGGGTTATTCAGGGAAATCACTTTAGTCCTGTAATTTTCTTTTTTTAAAAGGCTTTGGAATGAGTTGATGGAATTGATGGCAGCATCAAGAAAATCTGAGCAGGCGGTAAATTGTTTTATCAGTTTTTCGCGCCCGGCGTAAACAGAATCTCCGGGAAAATACTTAGCCGGCCGGCTATGACCGGAGCCAAGGCAAAGCCACAACAGAATGGTAATAATTGAGGTACTGGTCATATAAAAAAAATTGGATGATAAAGCTAGGGTGGGATTAAAGGGGATACAAGGTGATTCCCTCCATTCTATGTGCTAATTTTCTCCTGGAGGATGGTTTTTAAGAGGAATGAGGTTATTGGGAAAAAAAACCGAAATACATGTGTTTTTCACTTGACAACAGGGCAGATAGGCTATAGTTTAGCAGTTGAATGGAATCATTAATCAAATATTTTGGAGGAAGTTACTATACATACCTTTTGGTGTTTTTAACCTCTTTAATTGCATTTGTCTTTTCATTAAAAAATGCAAATGGAAATTTTAAAATATTTCAGCTATATTTTTTCGTTTATTTATTTTGTCAAGTATTTTTTATTTCTGGAGACTTTGTGTATAAAACTAAGTGGTGGTTAAATTATATGCCCTTACAATACACTGTCGATTTTATTTTTACCATTTTTGAATTTTTAATTTTTTCAATAGTATTTTATAAGTCTTTTCAAAGGTTTTATCGGATTATATTATTAGTAATTGTTTCAATTTTTTTAGTTATATCATTTTATCTTCTATACTTTGATGAATTAGCTTTCGGTTTCCTTCAATTATCTACTGTAGAAAACCTTTTTTTGTGGCAATCATTTTTGCTTATCATTCCATGTTGCTTGTACTTTCATCAAGTTTTTAAGGTTCTATTACCTTTCCCTCTTATTTCTGATCCAATTTTTTGGGTTGCATCAGGTTTGACATGCTTTCACTTAGCGACATTGCCTTTTACTTTGTTAATGAATTATTTAAGATCTACTGATTTTAGTTTGTATACATCATTATATTCAATAGTATACATATTTTATATGTTATTATTCACTTCAATATTAAAAGCTATTTCATGCAGGCAGAAATTAGCCAGTTAATATTTTTTGTGACTATGACCACATTGATCATTTTCCTTTTTGCAGGATTTATTATCATGGTTTTATATCTCCATCAAAGGCGACTTTTGATTCATATGGAGTATACAAAAAAGGTGATGCTGGATAATGAACGCAACCTGTTGCAGTCACAGGTGGAAACCCAGGAACAGACTTTTCATGATATTTCAAAAGAAATCCATGATAACATCAGCCTCACCCTTACACTGGCCAAATTAAACCTGAACACCATTAACTGGAATGATACCGAACGAATAGCGGATACCGTTACCTCCACCGTTGAAGTTATTTCCAATGCGATCTCAGAATTGAATAATCTTTCCAGGAGTATGAATTCAGATATTATTAAAAACCTGGGTTTACACAGAGCGATTAAAATGGAAATGGAAAGGCTTAAAAATTTTACCACTTTAGAAATTGAATTGAAAATCGAAGGGGAGCCTGTTTTTATAGATTGTGAAAAGGAACTTGTGCTATTCAGGATCTTTCAGGAGAGCTTTAATAATATTCTGAAACATGCCGAGGCAAAAAAGGTAGATCTGCTTTTAATTTACCATAAGGAGCATTTAGAGGTGCTGATTGAAGATGATGGAGTGGGGTTCCCTATAAAACCTGTGGAGCATGCAAATTCAAAGGAAAAAATCAGGTCCGGAATGCGACATTGCCTTTTACTTTGTTAATGAATTATTTAAGATCTACTGATTTTAGTTTGTATACATCATTATATTCAATAGTATACATATTTTATATGTTATTATTCACTTCAATATTAAAAGCTATTTCATGCAGGCAGAAATTAGCCAGTTAATATTTTTTGTGACTATGACCACATTGATCATTTTCCTTTTTGCAGGATTTATTATCATGGTTTTATATCTCCATCAAAGGCGACTTTTGATTCATATGGAGTATACAAAAAAGGTGATGCTGGATAATGAACGCAACCTGTTGCAGTCACAGGTGGAAACCCAGGAACAGACTTTTCATGATATTTCAAAAGAAATCCATGATAACATCAGCCTCACCCTTACACTGGCCAAATTAAACCTGAACACCATTAACTGGAATGATACCGAACGAATAGCGGATACCGTTACCTCCACCGTTGAAGTTATTTCCAATGCGATCTCAGAATTGAATAATCTTTCCAGGAGTATGAATTCAGATATTATTAAAAACCTGGGTTTACACAGAGCGATTAAAATGGAAATGGAAAGGCTTAAAAATTTTACCACTTTAGAAATTGAATTGAAAATCGAAGGGGAGCCTGTTTTTATAGATTGTGAAAAGGAACTTGTGCTATTCAGGATCTTTCAGGAGAGCTTTAATAATATTCTGAAACATGCCGAGGCAAAAAAGGTAGATCTGCTTTTAATTTACCATAAGGAGCATTTAGAGGTGCTGATTGAAGATGATGGAGTGGGGTTCCCTATAAAACCTGTGGAGCATGCAAATTCAAAGGAAAAAATCAGGTCCGGAATGCTCAATATGGCAAACCGTGCGAAATCCATTGGTGGTGGATTAACTATGGAAAGCATAATAAACAAGGGTACCTCTATTTCTTTATCAGTACCATACCAATAATAATGGAAAAAATTAAAATTGCAATTGTAGACGATCACGTTTTATTAAGAAATGCCCTTGCCAGCCTGGTTAGCAGCTTTGAAAATACCAAAGTGGTTTATGAAGCAAAAAATGGACTGGATCTCATTGATAAAATAAAGATCAACCCCCTGCCGGATGTTGTTTTGCTTGACCTGAGTATGCCGGAGATGGATGGTTATGATACAGCTTTATGGTTAAAGAAACATTACCCGGATATACAGATTTTGATGCTTACGATGTATGATTCGGAACTCACACTGATCCGTCTTTTGCAGGCAGGTGTAAAAGGGTTTTTAAAGAAAGACATAGATCCAAGTGAACTCAAATTTGCAATCAATTCGGTCGTTAATTCAGGATACTATTATTCCACTCAAACTGCCGGACGGCTTGCAAATCTTTTCAGAAACAGTTCAGTAGCAAATCCTAAAGTGCAGAATGCACTGATGACGGACCAGGAAATTAATTTTCTAAAAATGGCTTGTACTGATAAAACATATAAGGAGATCGCGCAACATATGGGACTTACACCAAGGAGTGTTGACGCATTGAGGGATCATCTTTTTGTAAAGCTGGATGTAAAGAGCAGGGTAGGATTGGCAATGGTGGCCATAAAAAATGGTGTAGTATCTATGTCTTAATTTTTTCGACTACTATATAAACCTGGGCATCCCCTAATTTGAATGGTTTTTTTCTTGGTGTAGCGAATAATGAAGCAATTTTCAATCCCGCCAACCCTAACATATCACTGATTTCATTTAAAGAAAAAATATAGTCTACACCTTTTATGGTTTCAATCTTATTGTCTGGGGAAATGACATGTTGAATGGATTCTATCCTGCATGGATCAAAATAGTATTCATAATCAAGGAGGTATTTATAATCATCCACATAATACCAATCCTTTGTTTTGAAATGTTTAATAGCGATTTCCGCGATCATCCACGAGTTGATAATGATTTTACCGGAAGTTTCCAAAAAGCCAGATAAATTTTGTAATAGCCTGTTGGCTTCTTCCTTATTAAAAAAAGAAAAACTGTTCCCCATGCAAATAATCGCATTAAATTTTTCAGAAGGCTGATATAAAAGAGCATGATCAAGAACTGGCTCAATAGGTAAAGAATTGTTTGATCCTTTGTTCCTGATCTCTTCAATATACTCCGGTTGATTATCAACTGCCTTAACCTGATATCCTTTTTCTGCAAGTCCAATTGCATGCCTTCCATGCCCACACATGAGGTCAAGTACTTTATCCATTTCCTTAAGGTCACATATTTCAATAATGAATTCAATTTCCACCCCGGTTAAAGCAACAGGCATCATTTTTTTCCAGACCTTTTTGTAAACGCCATCAAAAAAAGAGTCGTTTATATTGGAAGGCGCCTCCATTATTCCAGGAGTTTATTTCTTGTAGCATACATCACCAGGCCGGCAATGGTTTTAGCTCCCACCTTTTGTTTCATTTGCTGTCGGATGGTTTCAATGGTGCGGGGACTTAAGAAAACCTCCTTGGAAATTTCCTCGGTGGTTTTGTCTTCAGCAATACATTTTAGAATTCTGATTTCTTTTTCAGAGAACTTTATGGGATTGGGATAATACTGCTTGATGGCTTTTTTGTGCTGTAATTTGAGCAACACGGCTTTGTTGACCAGATCATTAAAGTAAAAATCATCATTCATGCAGGTTAGTATGGCCTGGTAGATCTCGTCGGGTTCAGTTGTTTTTGTCAGGTAAGCATTGGCTCCCATTTCCATCATTTTCGTAATCATTTCCTGGTCATCATACATAGTCAGTACAATGATCTTCACTTCCTCATATTCCTTCCTTATCAATCCAATTGCATTGACCCCGTCGATTTCCGGCATTCTGATATCCATTAACAATACATCAGGTTGTTTTAGTATCAACTTGTGCATGAGGTCTTTGCCATCTTCGGCCTCCCATAAAATTTTGAGGTATTCTCGGTCTTTCAGGGCCATTTTTATTCCATCCCTGAAGATCTTGTGGTCATCAGCAATGCCGGATATACAGATTTTGATGCTTACGATGTATGATTCGGAACTCACACTGATCCGTCTTTTGCAGGCAGGTGTAAAAGGGTTTTTAAAGAAAGACATAGATCCAAGTGAACTCAAATTTGCAATCAATTCGGTCGTTAATTCAGGATACTATTATTCCACTCAAACTGCCGGACGGCTTGCAAATCTTTTCAGAAACAGTTCAGTAGCAAATCCTAAAGTGCAGAATGCACTGATGACGGACCAGGAAATTAATTTTCTAAAAATGGCTTGTACTGATAAAACATATAAGGAGATCGCGCAACATATGGGACTTACACCAAGGAGTGTTGACGCATTGAGGGATCATCTTTTTGTAAAGCTGGATGTAAAGAGCAGGGTAGGATTGGCAATGGTGGCCATAAAAAATGGTGTAGTATCTATGTCTTAATTTTTTCGACTACTATATAAACCTGGGCATCCCCTAATTTGAATGGTTTTTTTCTTGGTGTAGCGAATAATGAAGCAATTTTCAATCCCGCCAACCCTAACATATCACTGATTTCATTTAAAGAAAAAATATAGTCTACACCTTTTATGGTTTCAATCTTATTGTCTGGGGAAATGACATGTTGAATGGATTCTATCCTGCATGGATCAAAATAGTATTCATAATCAAGGAGGTATTTATAATCATCCACATAATACCAATCCTTTGTTTTGAAATGTTTAATAGCGATTTCCGCGATCATCCACGAGTTGATAATGATTTTACCGGAAGTTTCCAAAAAGCCAGATAAATTTTGTAATAGCCTGTTGGCTTCTTCCTTATTAAAAAAAGAAAAACTGTTCCCCATGCAAATAATCGCATTAAATTTTTCAGAAGGCTGATATAAAAGAGCATGATCAAGAACTGGCTCAATAGGTAAAGAATTGTTTGATCCTTTGTTCCTGATCTCTTCAATATACTCCGGTTGATTATCAACTGCCTTAACCTGATATCCTTTTTCTGCAAGTCCAATTGCATGCCTTCCATGCCCACACATGAGGTCAAGTACTTTATCCATTTCCTTAAGGTCACATATTTCAATAATGAATTCAATTTCCACCCCGGTTAAAGCAACAGGCATCATTTTTTTCCAGACCTTTTTGTAAACGCCATCAAAAAAAGAGTCGTTTATATTGGAAGGCGCCTCCATTATTCCAGGAGTTTATTTCTTGTAGCATACATCACCAGGCCGGCAATGGTTTTAGCTCCCACCTTTTGTTTCATTTGCTGTCGGATGGTTTCAATGGTGCGGGGACTTAAGAAAACCTCCTTGGAAATTTCCTCGGTGGTTTTGTCTTCAGCAATACATTTTAGAATTCTGATTTCTTTTTCAGAGAACTTTATGGGATTGGGATAATACTGCTTGATGGCTTTTTTGTGCTGTAATTTGAGCAACACGGCTTTGTTGACCAGATCATTAAAGTAAAAATCATCATTCATGCAGGTTAGTATGGCCTGGTAGATCTCGTCGGGTTCAGTTGTTTTTGTCAGGTAAGCATTGGCTCCCATTTCCATCATTTTCGTAATCATTTCCTGGTCATCATACATAGTCAGTACAATGATCTTCACTTCCTCATATTCCTTCCTTATCAATCCAATTGCATTGACCCCGTCGATTTCCGGCATTCTGATATCCATTAACAATACATCAGGTTGTTTTAGTATCAACTTGTGCATGAGGTCTTTGCCATCTTCGGCCTCCCATAAAATTTTGAGGTATTCTCGGTCTTTCAGGGCCATTTTTATTCCATCCCTGAAGATCTTGTGGTCATCAGCAATGGCCACCTTAATTATTTGGGCAGTCATGGAAATTGGTTTTTAAAATTGGTTTATAAGCAGTAGAATTCAAAACTAATTGATTTTTAGTGGCTAATCTGGCTTTTATTTAAAATTCCCGGTATTTGCAGCAAGTTTAAATAAACGTATTTACACGATATATGGCTCGTAAAAATACGTGGCCTTATCCTAAATTGCAACACTAAATAAAAATTTCCTGAAAGAGCTGTTTTTTCCTGGCTCACCAAATGCTATCTTGGATTCTGGCTGATGATCATCTGATTATATTCCCTGCTCTCATAAAGAAAATGCGCTCCCAACCTGGTCACCTTTCCCTGTTTTTTTATTTTTGCCCCTAGTATTTTTACGATTTTTATTTCGTAGTTTCACGTTTTATTTCTCGTAAGCTTACGAGGAAAAACCCGGGAAAGCATTGAAAAACCTAGGTTATTATTAAAAATGTCCATTTGTGTTGATTTATACCTGTTGAAATCGATGTGGAAAGAACCAATTTTTACAGTTGTTAACAAAACTTACTGTCATGACTAACAAAGTACAAAGAACCCGTCCAATTGTTGAAGACACAAATTGGTGGGAAGCTGAGTAATCATTTTTAATTTCTACATAGGTTTTCTATATTTGAGGCAATGACCAAAACTATAGAAGACCTATTTTTTTATGCGGTATTTGCTGCTGATCTAATTGTTATTCTCCAAATTATCTTCTTTTTTAAAATTACTGCCCTCAATAAGGTATTGTGGTCGATTTTACTTTACTGTTTATTAAATAGCACAGTCAATATTCTCTCTTCAAATATTAATTCTATTTCCTCGCATTATATTTTGTTGGTGCTATTTACTTCATTGGAATATTTATTATTTTCTACTATTTTCTATTATAGCATTAAGTCTAATAAGTTTAAAAAACTTATTATAGTATTTAGTTTCTTGTTTTTGATTTTAATAACTATAAACTTTTTATACGGCAAGCACAAAAATTATGACTCTTTATCTATAGGAGTAGAAACCATTCTTGTAATGGTTTATTGTTTTTATTACCTCTATGAACAAATGAATGACCTCAGTACTTCCTTTATTTACCACAGGTATCATTTCTGGATCGCTATAGGAATACTGATCTACCTTGGGGGTAGTTTTTTCATTTATATTTTTGCAGATAAAGTGGACAACAGCATTCTGGATGACTATTGGTTTCTTACTTATGCATTCTACATTGTAAAAAATATATTCTTTTTAATTGGCATTGGGCACCTAATCAGCCAAAGCAAACAATCTACCCTTTCCAGGGTTAAACCTTATACAAACTAACATGATGTTTTTCCTACAGGCCACCTCCCATTCAAGCATTTCCCTGGTTCTCTTCCTGGGAACGTTAGGTATGCTGGTGCTGACCATTGGCCTGATCCTGTTCATTATTTTTCACCAGAGAAAAGTGATCCGGTATCAGTTGAAACTGCAACACATGGAACATGAGCAACAAAAAATATTATTGAATGCTTCCATACGCTTGCAGGAAGAAGAAAGACAAAGACTCGCAGCAGATCTGCATGACGATGCAGGACCTTTATTGGCCACCGCACGTTTATATTTAAGTGAAAACCTTGTCAACCAGGACAAAGCCACACAACTTCAATCTATTTTTCAGGCAAGACAAATATTAGATGATACCATTCAGCTGATCCGGAATATCAGTCACAATCTTATGCCTCCGACATTAAAGAATTTTGGACTTGAATCTGCAACAAATGACCTTTTTCAAAAAATCAGTGGATCGGGTGCTATAAATGCCAGCAGCAGGTTTCATGATTATAAGGAACGTTTAAAACCAGAAGTGGAACTCATCGTATTCCGTGTGATACAGGAATTGATCAATAATATTTTAAAGCACAGTAATTCCAGCTTTATCCACCTGACCCAGAATGTTCATGCAGGCATGTTTATTCTCAGAATTCACCATGATGGGAGAGGAATCGTGCAGGCTGATTTTGAAAAGTTGAATAAAAGCAATGTAGGACTGGGTTTGAAAAATATCAGTAGCCGGCTGAGGGTTGCGCAGGGCAGTATTTATTTTGAAAAAGATCCTTCCCAAACTTATTATAAGGTTACTATGGAAATACCTAAAGAAGAACAATTAGAATCGATGGGTACAAAATCCTAATTTTATTCCGGAGTTCAGGTTATGGATGTAATCAAAGTAGCAATTGCCGACGACCACAAAATATTCCGGAAAGGCGTAATCCTTTCTCTCCGGCCTTATACAAATATTAAATTTGTGTTGGAAGCAGAAAATGGAAACGACCTGCTCCTGGGCCTTCCGGCCACCGAACCTGATGTTGTACTGATGGATCTGCGCATGCCAGGTAAAGATGGAATAGAAACGACTAAACTGGTAAGTAAGCAATTTCCCAAAATTCATATCCTTGTGCTGAGCATGTATGAAGATGAACGTTTTGTTTCGCACCTGATGGAGAATGGCGCGAACGGATACCTGCTGAAAAATGCTGAACCTTCGGAAATCCGGAAAGCAATTATTGATGTCCATGAAAAAGGATATTACCTTAATAGTTTTGTAAACCGCATCCTTCTTAAAAAAGCACATTCCAAACAAAAAGTTGTTCCCTCATTAAGCCGGGAGATTACCTTAAGCGATAAGGAGCGGGATGTGCTGAAGTATATCTGCATGGAGTTTACCGCACAGGAAATTGCGCAAAAAATGGATATCAGTCCCAGGACAGTAGAAGCAATAAAAGACAGGCTGATGGAAAGGTTTGGAAGTAAGAACACTGCCGGACTTGTATTTTTTGCAGTTAAAAACAACCTCGTAGATTAATTAAACTAACCTGTACACTTTCCCGGGCAAACATTCAATCATCGCATGCAACTCCAGGTTTAATATAGCTGCCGCAGTTTGGCTACTACTCATTCCAGAAGTTAAATTGATCTCATCGATTGATAATGGTCCTTTTTCTTCCAGTAACTGAAAAATGCTGGTTTCTTCCGATGAAAGTTCAACAAATAATTCTTTTTGCTTCTTGATTTTTTTATTTTTTTCTTTCCATCCCATTGCTGTTAAAAGGTCTTCCGCTTCCGTAATGAGTTGCGCCTTGTTATTTTTAACCAGGTAATTACAACCACTGCTTTTGTAGTCCGTTATTCTTCCCGGAACAGCAAATACATCCCTGTTATAAGAATCAGCAAGTTTCGCTGTTATCATGCTTCCGCCTTTGTAATGGGTTTCTATCACCAGGATTGCATCGCACAAGCCGGCAACGATCCGGTTCCTTAATGGAAAATTGTGTTTCTCAGGTTTAGTGCCGCTAACAAATTCCGTCACCAAACAGCCTTTATTCTTAACCATCTCTTTTGCAAGGTGCGTATTGCTGTTGGGATATATGGTATGCAAACCATGTGCAACCACACCAACAGTAGTCAGGTTATGTTTTAAAGCAGCTTTGTGCGCGGTGGCATCTATGCCCAATGCCAGTCCGCTAATGATCATTACATCATGTGATGCAAGTGCTTCCACCATTTGGTCAGTGATATTTTTTCCATATTCACTTGCACTCCGGGTGCCAACAATACCAACAATGCGTGCACTGTTTAATTCCGTATCGCCTTTAAGAAAAAGCAGTACAGGTGCATCATAACAATGCAATAGCCTTCGGGGATAACCTGGATCAGTAATAAATAGTTTTTTGATCCCGAATTTGTCTAGAAACACAAGTTCCTTTTCGGCAATTGAAAAATCGTTGAAGGATTTTATTGACGCGGCCCTCACCGTGCCTATGCCTTCAATTTTTTCAAGAGTGGAATGTTTTGCTTTAAAAACGGAAGCGGCATCACCAAAATGCTGGATCAGCAGGCGGGTATGAACATCTCCAATGTTGGGTACCAAAGGAAGAGAGATCTGGTATATCAGTTCGTCATTCAATGAAAAATAATAAAAGAATTGTGCGGTAGTTGAGGGCCAAAATAAATTCAGCCCCTTTCATTTGCACTGATGATTTTCTTTTATTTGGATAGTATTTTTAACCCGGTTCTCCGGTTTAATGCTCTTCCTTCTTCTGTGTTGTTGTCAGCCACTGGTTTTGTGGCGCCAAATCCTTTGGCAAGTAAGCGGTCGGCTTTTATTCCTTTAGAGATCAGGTATTGAATTACCGAGCGCGCCCGGTTTTCCGATAGCTTTTGGTTATCAGCTGCATTACCCGCGTTGTCGGTATGGCCCTCAATTTGAATTTTTATGGTTGGATTGTCTTTCAGCAACTGGATAACCTGGTCCAACTCCACCTGGCTTTCCGGTTTAAGGTCAAATTTGTTTACATCAAAGAAAACATTGTTTAATACGATAGCAGCATCAGCTTCGATCGGCTGCAGCGGAATGTTCTTTTCATAAGTTGCGTCAGGATCTTTCTCTTTCAACGAATAATGATCTGAATAAAATAAATAACCTCTCCTGCTTACATTAAATGCATAATCTTTTCCAACAGGAAGTGTGATAAGATAATTACCTGTTTCGTCTGTTTGTACCCGGGAAATCAGTTGTTTGGTTGCCAGGTCGATCAGTTCTACAGTGGAAGGCAAGCCAAGTTTTGTTTTATTGTCAAACACTTTTCCTTTCACCCAAAGAGTTTTCGCGGGGCGTATGGCATCTCTTATTTCAAATTGATAAATGTCAAGTCCTCCACGGCTATCACTCCGGTCGCTGGCATAGTAAGCCGTTCTTCCATTAGATTCAATAAAGATGGTGCCTTCGTGACTGATTGTATTGATGGGATAGCCCAGGTTTTCGGGCTTTCCAAAAGTTCCATCACTCTTTTTTCTTACTACAAATAGATCTTCTTCTCCATATCCGGGAAGACCTGTAGAAGCAAAATAAAGCGTCTGGTTGTCGGCATGTATAAATGGTGAGGATTCATCACCAGCGGTATTGATTTCCGGACCAAGGTTTTCGGGTGTGCTCCATTTTCCGTTAGCCTGCAACCGGGATACATAAAGATCACTTCCACCAAAACCACCAGGTCTGCGACTGGTAAAATAAAGATCTCTTTTATCAGGCGAAAGACATGGTTGCGATTCCCACTGATCTGTATTGATATTTCTACCAAGGTTCATTGCTTCACTCCACCCATCATTTGTTAGGTAAGAAATATAAAGATCGCAGCTTCCAAATCCATCCTGGCGGTTACAGCCTGTAAACACCAGCCAGTTCCCATCCTGGGAAATATTCTGTGCGCCTTCATTCATGGGTGTATTGATACTCCCGTTTAACCTTACAGCCTGGTTCCACGTGTTTTCTTCTTTCCTGCTGCCAAAAAAGTCTTCATTAAAATTATTGAGTCTTCGGGTGAAAATTAACTGGCTGCCATCAACAGGCATGGAAGGAAAATATTCTGATTCTGAAGAATTGATTGCATCACCAAGGTTGATGGGTGTAAATACATATTGTTGATCCTTATGCTGCTTTTCATATGCTACTGCAAACTGAAACGTTTTTTTCCTGTATTCAGCAGCTTTTTTTGTATTGGGATGCAGGTTTTGTTTTGTAAGCAATAACTCAATTTCATCCAGTGCTTTTTGAAACTGCCCCAGGCCTGCCAGATTGATTGCATACGGGAGTTTATAACCGAATGTATAATTCGCGTCAATTTTAAATGCATTTTCATATGTTGCAACGCTAGCCTGGTAATTTTTTAACTGGCCGAAAATGCCGCCGAGGGAAAGATAGGCATCCACATATTTTGCATCACGTCGTATGGCTTCTTCAAGTGCTTCAACCGCATCTTTATATTTTCCATCCTGCACTTTTTCAATGGCTTTATTATAAGATTCGATCGCTTTTTTGTTCACTTTTGATGCATCATACTGTCCGAAAGAAGTGATCGTGAACAGGATACCAGCCAACAGGAGCGGGACACGGTTAATCATCTTATGAAGTTAAGCCGCAAAGAAAGTTTTTAATAGAAAATCATGAAGTTTTAACAAAATCGGGAAGGCAGTTTAACTTGCAGATTGTTAAGGAACATTTATGTATTTATGTACCTGGAGGCTTAACTGCCATTGGGGATTTGACTTGATGTATTCAATGATCAAAGGGGTCATCTCAGCTGCCTTTTCCCATTCAGGCTGGAGAAAAAGCCGGCATTCAGTTGATACAAGCGCAGCAAATTTTTCAGCCCATTGAAAATCGCTTTTATTAAAAACAACGACTTTCAATTCATGTGCGAAGGGAATGACTTCAGCTAATGGAGCTTTAAATTTTTTCGGGGACAAAGTGATCCAGTCGGGCTGTCCGGAAACAGGGGAACTACCTGAGGTTTCAATGTGTATTTTTTTACCAGCCAATTTTAGCATTGAAATCAGTGGCTCAAGGTTGTGTAAAAAAGGTTCACCACCTGTAATCACAACGATCTCTCCAGGAAATTGCGCTGCTTGAGACACCAGCACTTCCACGTTCCATAAAGGATGCTTGCCTGCATCCCAGCTTTCTTTTACATCGCACCATACACATCCCACATCGCATCCACCAAGCCTGATGAAATAAGCGGCCTTTCCCTGGTGCACACCTTCACCCTGGATCGTATAAAACTGTTCCATTACAGGCAGCGTGGTAATATCAGCAGGAGCGGAAATATGCATCAGTTTTCCTTTTCGTCATAATAATGTTTCATCGCACAGGCTTTAAAAGTGTTCTTCATTAAAGCTGCAATGGTCATGGGCCCAACACCGCCAGGAACCGGAGTAATAAATGCCGCTTTTGGTGCCACATTTTCAAAATCAACATCACCACTGAGGCGGTAGCCCGATTTCCGGTTCTTGTCTTCAATGCGGGTGATGCCTACATCAATTACCACAGCTCCCTTTTTTACCATGTGTGATTTAATAAATCCAGGCCTTCCCAATGCTGCAATAAGAATATCCGCTTCGCTGCAGATCGCTTCCAGGTTTTGTGTATTGGAATGACAGATGGTCACCGTGCAGTTTCCCGGGTAACCACTACCACTTAACAAGATGCTCATAGGCCGGCCAACTATATTACTTCTGCCAACTACTACGGCATGTTTACCTTTTGTTTCGATCTTGTAATGTTCCATTAAAAGAAGGATGCCATAAGGTGTGGCGGGAATAAAAGTTGGCTGACCTAAAACCATCCTGCCTACATTATTTGGATGAAATCCATCTACATCTTTTTCAGGTTCAATCGAATTGATCACTTCATCTGCTGAAATATGATTGGGTAAGGGAAGTTGAACCAGAATGCCATCTACATCAGGATCAAGGTTCAGATCATTGATAACATCCAGCAATTTAAAACTAGAAATAGCTTCCTCCATACGAATGAGCGTTGATTTAAAACCTACTTCTTCACAGGCCTTTACTTTTGAAGCCACATAAGTTTCACTTGCCCCATTATTGCCCACAAGAATGGCAACCAGGTGAGGAACGCGCTCACCCCTGGATGCCAGTTGTGCCATCTCTAGTTTAAGCGCATCTCTGATAGCCTGCGAAGCTTCCTTGCCGTTTAAAATCTGCATTGCGCAAAAGTAAGAAAGCGCTTTAGAGAATTATTAAAAAAATCCAACTGCAGTACAAACATTAGGTTTTGTACATAAAAATGAAGGGAAAAGATTTTTTTACGTGTGATTTACCCCAAGGCGCCGGCACATTCTGAAACTAGCTTCGAATCATGAAGCAATTGACTTGCCTGTTTGCGATGATGATGGCGCTTGTTGCGGAAGCGCAGCAGGCAGGATGGCCACAAGGACTGACGATGTTGCGCATTGCTACTTACGACAAACACCATACGGATGCATTTTCATTTGGTTTGAATCCTGCAGGTTTGGGAGGCATTAAAAAGTTTTCTGTGGGCATTGCAGGCGAAAGAAAATATTTTATGGAGGAGTTAAACGAAATGTTGGGTGTGATCGGTATACCAACCAGCAAATTGAATATCGGGATGAGGTTCCTTAGGTTCGGAAATGCTGTTTACAATGAAAATCTTATTGGAATTGGTTTTGGTAAATCTGTATCGCCCCTCATAGATGTAGGAATTCAGTTCAATTATTTCTCAAGATCTGTTCAAAACTATGGAAGTGCAAGCGCGGTAAACGCTGAAGCCGGATTCGTGTTCCATATTTCAGATGTTTTCAGAACAGGGATTCATATATACAATCCAACTGGTGTTAAGGTGGGAAAAACTTCCGAGCGGATGGCTTCAGTGTATACTGTGGGATTAGGGTTTGCGCCTTCGGAAAAATTTTTTCTTGCATTTGATATCCGGAAGGTAGAAGATCAGCCGGTGCATGTTCATTCAGGATTTCACTATTTTATTGTGGAAAGGGTTAGGTTAAGTGGGGGAATGACATCGGCTGCATCTTCTTTTTATGCAGGCTTTGCTTTTAAACTGAACAACCTGCATCTTTCCATTTATGGTGGAAACCATTCAGTATTGGGATGGACTCCGGGTCTTGCCCTAAATTATATTCATCAGCAATGAAATACTATTGTATTTGCATGTTATGCATCGTGCTGGGCATGCAAAGCAGTTCGCAGGATCTGCCTCCGCAATTGCAACAGCAGATGGAGGAACTGGCTGATGCCAATGAGGTTGAAAATTTGGAGGATGACCACCAGATTCAGCAACTTCAATATTATAAAAAGCACCCCTTAAATATAAACCGTGCTTCGGGTGAAGAATTGAAGGCATTGTATTTCCTGAACGAACTCCAGGTATATCATATATTGAAATACCGGCAATTACTTGGAAATTTTATCAGCATCCAGGAATTGCAGGCCGTTCCTTACCTGGATCTGTTTACTATCAAAAAAATGCTTCCTTTCATCTCTTTAAAGCCTGATCTGAAAGCTGGTCAGCAATTATGGTCTGGTTTCAAATCGGGCGCCCATCAAATAATATTCCGATGGTCCTCGACTTTAGAAAAGTCCAGAGGATTTGATAAAGATCTTCCTGTGCATTTTAAAGGCGACCGAAATCATTTGTTGATACAACACCGGTATCAGTGGGGTTCAAAAATTTTGTATGGCATGCTTGGGGAGAAGGATGCCGGTGAGCCATTTCCAACCCAAAAGCCAGGGGGTTTTGACTTTTATTCTGCGCATTTATTTATGCGGGATGTAGGAAAATTTAAAGCCATCGCCATAGGAGATTTTACAGTCAACCTGGGCCAGGGACTGTTGCACTGGCAATCGCTTGCTTTTGGTAAGGGGACACAGGTCATGAATTTTAAAAGACAATCTGCCGTGTTGGCGCCCTACCGTTCGGCTGGCGAGTATAATTTTTTACGGGGCATTGGAATGACCTACGGAAGTAATAGATATGTAATAACCGCTTTTGCTTCCTACAGAAATTTAAGCGCAAACTTTGATGATGGCACGGAAAGCTTCGGAAGCGTATTAACTTCTGGATACCACAGGACAGCCACAGAAATTGAGGGTAAGCATGCGCTTGCACTTTTCACTACGGGAGGAAATTTTCAACTTCGAAACAAACATTATAACATCGGTATCAATACAGTTCATCAACAATTTTCCGGAAATCTGAGTAAAAGGCCATTACCTTATAACTTTCTTCTGCCATCAGGAAACAGATTTTCATTTTTAAGCCTGGATTGGAGTGCGACGCTGAATAATATGCATGTATTTGGAGAAGTGGCCATGAACGATTCAAGAAGGCAGGCATTGACCTCAGGATTGTACATGAGTGTGGATCCCCGGGTCGAACTTGGCTTTCTGATCAGAACCATTTCGCCTCACTATTACTCTTTAACCGGAAATGCGTTTATGGAGAACAGTTCGGTGAATAATGAGAATGGATTTTTTATGGGTTGCAACATAAGACCGGTAAAAGGGCTCACAATTACGGCATCATTTGACCGTTTTCATTTTCCTTGGTTAAAATTTCGTGTGGATGCTCCATCGAATGGAAATGAATACCTGGTATTTTTAGAATATGTACCAACGAAAACCACCTCTTTTTCAGTTTTATACAAGGTAAAAGAAAAGCCTTTAAATTCAGGAGGGGATGCTTTCAACGCACCAGTTCCTGTAAAAAAGCAATCTCTAAGAATGCATTTTTCCAGTCAGTTAAATAAGTTACTGCATTTGAGAGGAAGAGTAGAATGGGTGCGTTGGCAGGAAAAACTGGTAGAAGAAGGATTTTCAGTTTACCTGGAAAGTATTCTGAAAATTTTTAAAATTCATTCTTCATTGAGACTCCAGTTTTTTGAAACAGATGGCTATAACAGCAGGATCTATAATTTTGAAAATGACGTACTCAACAGTAATTCATTGTATGCAGCATTTGATAAGGGTTTCAGGTACTATATTAATTTAAGGTATGAACCTTTTTCTCATCTTGGAATTCAGGTGCGTTTTGCACAGAGTTTATTTAAGGATAAAAATATAATAAGCTCAGGAGTAAACTCGATCCAGGGGAATCAGAAATCTGATATTCGGGTTCAGGTTGTTTATTCTTTTTAACTTTTTTATATTGTTTTGTTAATATTTTTTTAACTTGCTGCAGCTAATGATGAAGAAGATCAGTCTTCATTTTCGTACCTGGTTAACTTTTCCAATACTAACGCTATTTATCAGAGCCAACTAACTCCGCTTATTAGAAAACCCTTAGGGTATTCAGGCTTTATTTTTATTAACTACAAATCAAATTCATGAGACAAATTTATTTATTGCTCTCAATGCTTTTGCTGTGCGCTATTACAGCATCTGCACAAAACAGAACCGTTACTGGCCGTGTAACTGATGCACAGGGTAATCCGGTTCCTTTCGCCTCTGTTACAATTAAAGGAACCAATACAGGCGTAGCTGCGGACAGGACTGGAAGTTTTACTCTCCAGGCTCCAGCCAATGCAACACTTATTTTTAGTGCCGCTGGTTTCCAGGAATCAGAAGTGAATATTGGAACCCAAACAACGATCTCTGCAACATTGAGCAGCCAGGCCACATTAAACGAAGTGGTGGTTACAGCACTTGGTGTCCGCAGAACAAGGAACCAGGTACCTTATGCAGCCCAACAGGTAACTGGTGAAGAAGTTTCAAAAACAAGAACGAACAACTTTGTTCAAAACCTATCCGGAAAAGTTTCCGGTCTGGAGATTCGCCAGGGAAATACCCTGGGTGCTTCAACCAACATTGTCATTAGGGGAACCAAGACCATTAGCAGTGGCAATCAGCCCCTCTTTGTTGTTGATGGTGTTCCCATTGATAACTCCCAGGTAAGATCCAGTGCCAATCAAGCCCGTGGTATAGGCGGTTACGATTATGGTAGTGCAGCCACCGATATCAATCCTGATGATATTGAATCTTTAACCGTATTGAAAGGTGCAGCAGCCACATCCTTATATGGGTCCCGCGGTGGTAATGGTGTGATCCTGATCACCACTAAAAAAGGGGCAAGGGGTTTGGGCATCACCTTTAATTCAGGTTGGGGTATTGGTAAATATGATAAAAAAACGTTTATAGAATACCAGGATGAATATGGTGCTGGTTATGGGCCTTATTATGAAGATCCATCTGGTTTCTTTTTGTTTCGCGATATTAATGGAGATGGTGTGGATGATCTTGTTGTGCCAACAAGTGAGGATGCATCTTACGGTGCCAGGTTCAATCCAAACCTGATGGTTTACCATTGGGATGCTTTTGATCCCAACTCACCAAATTTTGGTAAAGCACGTCCCTGGGTAAATGCGGCAAACGGACCAGCTTCGTTCTTTCAGTCGGCTCTTTCTTCCAATCAGAGCATCATGATCAACAGCGGTACCGACAGGTCCAGTTTTAAATTGGGTTACACGCGTACCGATGACAGGGGTATTATGCCGAACAGTAATATCACCAAGAATATGGTGAACCTGGGCGGACAGTTTGATCTTTCTTCAACATTGAATATTGGCGCTTCTGCAAATTTTACAAATGTTGATGCAAGAGGCCGTTATGGTACTGGTTATGATGGTGCCAGTGCTAGAAATCTGATGACAAATTTCCGCCAGTGGTGGCAAACAAATGTGGATATAAAAGAACTGGAAACAGCCTATAATAATGAAAACAGGAATGTGACCTGGAACTGGGCGGATCCTTCTGATCTTGTTCCAATTTATTGGGATAATCCATACTTTACCAGGTTTGAAAATTTTACAACTGATGGTCGTAACCGTTTAATAGGAAATGTAAATGCAAATTATTCGCCGCTGCAATGGTTAAGTTTTCTTGGAAGGGTTTCTCATGATACTTATGATGAGATCCAGGAAGAACGCCAGGCACTGGGTAGCGTTGGTGTATCAGGATATGCACGAAACAATCGCACGTTCAGGGAAACCAATTACGACCTGATGGCAAATCTTGACAGGAATATTACTACCGATATCAACCTTAAAGCACTGGCGGGAACCAACGTCAGGAAAACAAAATATGAAAGCATTTATGCTTCTACAAACGGAGGACTGATCGTAGAAAGGATCTATGCGCTATCAAATTCCGCTAATCCTCCAAATGCTCCTTTTGAGGGTTATGGTGAAATTCAGGTACTCGGCCTGTTTTCCGGACTTACTTTTTCCTACAGGGATTTCCTAACGCTTGATGGAACCATTCGTAATGACAGGTTTTCTACATTGGAAGAAGGTAATAATTCCGATACCTATTATTCAGGTTCTGTAGGTTTTACTTTTTCAAGATTAATCCCCACAGCCACCTGGTTGAGTTATGGTAAGTTAAGAGCTAATATAGCAACGGTTGGACAAGGTGCATCTACACCATATTCAACCAGGGATGTTTTCAATATTGGCAATCCATTTGGTACTGTTCCGCTGGTTTCAGTGGCTGGTTCATCAGCAAATCCGAACCTACAGATCGAGAAAACTGAAAGTAAAGAGATAGGTGTTGAACTTGCCTTTTTAAACAACCGTGCAGGTTTTGACCTTACTTATTACAATGCAAAAACGTTTAACCAGATCTTTGCAGTTCCTGTTTCTACTGCTACCGGGTATAATTCAAGATTTTTAAATGCTGGTAATATCCGCAATAAAGGGGTTGAATTAAGTGCATTTGGTACACCCATACAATCAAGGGATTTCTCCTGGACCATCAATCTTAACTGGACAAGAAACCGTAATACAGTTGAAGAACTTTACCAGGATCCAAACAATCCAAACAATAAAATTGATGCGATCGTTCTGGGAACATTCCAGGGTGGAATTTCCATGGTAGCTGCGCTTGGACAGCCTTATGGCATCCTCAGGGGAACAGATTTTGTTTATCATGAAAATGGTCAGCCGATCATTAATCAAACTACAGGTCGTCCAATGAGAACGCCTACCTCCAACAATAATATTGGTAATCCAAATGCAGACTGGATCGGAGGTATCAACAACAGCCTCAAATACAAGAATCTTTCTTTAAGCTGGCTGGTAGATGTGCGCAGTGGTGGAGACGTTTTCTCCCTTGATCTTTATTATGGTATGGCCACTGGCTTGTATCCTGAAACCGCTGGTTTGAACGACTTAGGAAATCCTAAAAGAGATCCTGTTGCGAGCGGAGGTGGTATTATTTTACCGGGTGTTGATCCTACTGGCAAACCAAATGCTAAAAGAGGAAGTGCTGTTCAGTTTGGTTTGCAGGGCTATCGTTATCAGCCCAACAGCAATTTTGTTTATGATGCCAGCTATGTGAAATTGAGAGAAGCGGTGTTAACCTATTCTTTTCCAACAAATTTGGTAAGTAAATTGCAACCTTTCCGTGGTATTGACCTGTCTTTGATCGGTAGAAATTTATGGATCATTCATAAGAATCTTCCTTATTCAGATCCTGAGGAATTTATTGGTGCCGGTAACCTCCAGGGATACCAGGTGGGTGCCTATCCAACCGTCAGGTCTTTCACTTTAAACTTAAGATTCAAATTCTAAAGTCAAACTAATTTTTATGAAAAGAATACTCTTAATTGCCCTTCTGCCGCTCCTGATGTTTACGGCATGCAAGAAGGATATAACCAGCATCAATGTGGATCCCAAGAATCCTCAACAGGCACCTTCTGCTGCATTTTTCTCGAATGCACAGAAGAACCTTTCCGATGCACTTACATCAACCAATGTAAACGATAACATTTTCAGATTGATTCTTCAGTACTGGCAGCAAACCACCTATATTGATGAAAGTAATTTTGATATTGTTACCCGCCAAAATCCGCGTCAGTTATGGAATTATCTATACCGCGATGTGATCAGGGATCTCAGGGAAGCCAAGAGGCTCATACCTGAGCAGGTTCCGGCACAATCTGCCAATGTGCAAAAGAACCAGCAGGCAATGGCGGAAATTACCGAGATCATGGCCTGGTATTATCTCGTTACCACATTTGGTGATATTCCCTATAGCGAAGCACTTGATGTAGAAAACCCACAGCCGGTTTATGACAAGCAGCAGGTGATTTATAATGACCTGTTAACCAGAATGGATGCAGCTATTGCGAACTTAAGTGCAACTGCAGGTGCTGGTATTTACAGAACTGCGGACCTTTTATATGGCGGTGATATGGCAAATTGGATGAAATTTGCCAACTCCTTCAAATTGAAAATGGGAATGACCATAGCTGATGTAGATAATGCAAGAGCAAAATCGACGGTTGAATCAGCAGTAGCTGCGGGTGTCTTCACTGCAAACGCAGACAATGCCGTTTTCCAATACCTTGGCGGACCACCCAATACAAATCCGGTCTGGGTTGACCTGGTACAAAGTGGTCGTAAAGATTTTGTGGCCAACAGCACCATCATTAACAGGATGAAGACCTTAAATGATCCAAGGATCGATGATTTCTTTACTAAGGATGCAACAGGTGGTTATTCAGGTGGCAACCCTGGCCAAAGCAGTAACTATGCTACTTTTTCAAAACCAAGTGAAGATCTTTCTGCGCCAGATTATCCTGCAGTTTTATTGAGTTATGTTGAAGTGGAATTCTTCCTTGCTGAAGCAAAACAAAGGAATTACAATGTTCCCGGTACTGCACAGCAGCATTATGAAAATGCTGTAAGGGCTTCTATCCAGGAATGGGGTGGCACTACTGCAGAAGCCAATGCTTACCTGATGCAACCCGGTGTTGCTTACAGTGCTGCAAACTGGAAACAACTGATCGGGCTACAGAAATGGATCGCACTGTATAACCGCGGTTGGGATGAATGGATTGAATGGAGAAGACTGGACGAACCACAACTTACGGCGCCCGCCTCAGCGGCTTCCGTTATTCCAAAAAGGTTTACCTATCCCATTCCTGAACAAAACCTGAATCCTTTAAATTATACAGCAGCTGCTACTTCTGTTGGTGGTGATGTTGTAGCTACCAGGTTGTTTTGGGATGTTCAATAATTTTCTTTTAAGAAATTAATATTTGAAAGGCTGTCTTCGGGCAGCCTTTTTTTAGGCAGGTCGCCTGATTACTTCTAATTTTGGCAGCTAATATTAAAGTATGCAACAAGATCAACCACAGAACCAGATCAACATAGAAATAACAGAAGAAGTAGCAGAGGGTTCTTATGCAAATCTTGCCATTATCACCCATTCACACGCAGAATTTGTAATTGATTTTGTGAATGTAATGCCGGGCACTCCGAAAAGTAAAGTAAAATCCAGGATCATATTTACTCCACAACATGCCAAACGCTTTATGAAAGCACTGATGGAAAATGTAACCCGTTACGAATCCACCAACGGTTCCATAAAAGATCTCGAAGAAATTCAGATTCCCCTGAGTTTTGGAGGACCTGCTGCACAAGCTTAGCTTTCCGGTAAGTTTCATAGTAAACCTTCATCTGCAAAACTGTAATAACCATCATCGCTCACGATCAGGTGATCCATGATCCGGATATCAAAAAATTTTGCTGCTTCTTTGATCTTATAGGTTAGCTCTTCATCGGCCTTACTGGGTCTGAGGCTGCCGGAGGGATGATTATGACACAGGATCAAACTAACGGCATTTTCCTCCAGGGCCTTTTTTAAGATCACCCGCGGATCGGCAATCGTGCCGGTGATTCCTCCTTCACTGATGATCTGGAAATGATTCACTTTGTTGGCGCGGTTAAGGAATACCACGGCAAAGACTTCGTGCTGGTAATCTTTCAACGACTGCTGAAGGTAAAAAGCCACATCTGTACTGGCGGTTATAACAGGTTTTTCCCTTGCCTGAACGCCCTGCCTCCGCCTGCCCAATTCCAGGGCCGCTACCAGTCCAATTGCCTTTGCAATCCCAATGCCCTTGATCTGCATCAGTTCACGCACATTGAGTTTGCCCAGTTCATTCAGGTTGTCTTTCCCTGCTTTCAATACCTCCTGTGCCAGTTCAATTGCTGATTTATTTCTTGTTCCATTGTTGATCAGGATGGCAAGGAGTTCAGAATTGCTCAGTGCAGCCTTTCCTTTTTCAAGTAGTTTTTCGCGGGGCCTGTCGTCTTTTGCCCATTGCTTAATTGAGTATTTCTGCTCTTGCATTTTTTAACGTTTGAAAATAATTTTAACCTCTAATCCTCTTAAAAACCAAAACCAATCCCTATGAGACGCAATTCTACTTCATCGTTAGGTGCCTTTCATCCCATTCTTTTCTTTCTTTTCGTTTATGGCCTTTCACTGTTCCTGGCGCTTTTTGTATGCCGTACGGTTTATTATAGCCTGAATGACAACAATTCTGTCATCCCTGAACTGGAACAGTCGGCCCAATTGTCTGGTCCTGGTGCAGGTGCCACTGCATTTAGGTGAAATACCTTATTGTTCGTTGATTATCAATGGGTAAAAAACCGGTACTGCCGATTTTTTACCCATTTTTTGATCCCGGGGTTATTTATTTTTTTGGTTGATTGTATCTGACCTTTGCCCTTCCTATCTTCGCCCCACATTTTTGGTCATGAACCCTAACGCTAAAATCTTTGCCGGTACCGGCGCTCAATCCCTGGCAGAAAGAATCTGCAAAAGTTATGGATGCAAGCTTGGAAAGATCAACATCCAGAAATTCAGTGACGGGGAAATACAACCCATTTTTCTTGAAAGCATCAGAGGCGATTTTGTTTTTCTTGTGCAAAGCACACATGCTCCTTCCGATAACCTGATGGAACTGTTGCTGATGATCGATGCTGCAAGAAGGGCATCTGCTTATAAGATTATTGTAGTGATTCCTTATTATGGATATGCACGGCAGGACCGGAAAGACCGTCCAAGGGTAGCTATTGGGAGTAAACTGGTAGCGAATATGCTGGTTGCCGCCGGCGCCAACCGGGTCATCACCATGGATCTTCATGCTCCCCAGATCCAGGGCTTTTTTGATATCCCTGTAGATCACCTGGACAGTTCGGCAGTTTTTATACCTTATATAACACAACTGAAGCTCGAAAATCTTACTTTTGCCGCCCCTGATGTAGGCGCAAGTAACAGGATTCGTGAAATAGCCAGTTATTTTGAGGCCGAAATGGTGATTTGTGATAAGCACCGGAAAAGAGCAAATGAAATTGCAAGTATGGTGGTGATTGGAGATGTAACAGATAAGGATATTGTGATCATTGATGATATTTGCGACACAGGCGGAACGCTTGCAAAAAGTGCAGCTCTATTAAAAGAAAAAGGCGCGCGAACCGTAAGGGCGCTCATCACACACCCGGTTTTAAGTGGCAATGCTTATGCAACCATTGAAAACAGCGTGCTTGAAGAACTGGTGGTTTGTGATACCATTCCGCTGAAGCAGGAAACATCAAAGATTATAGCTGTTACCACAGCCGAATTGTTTGCTGTGGCTATCAGGAATGCTTATGAAAACAAAAGCATCAGCAGTCTTTTCTTTCATTCAGCCGGAAGAGACAAGTGATCATGAACAAGGGTTCATTAAAAAAGTCAATTTTAAACACTCATAAAAATGAAGACAATTACAATCGAAGGACAACTGAGGACCGAACATGGCAAGTCAGCCACCCGCCAGCTTCGCTCTCAGGAACTTGTGCCTGGTGTAATTTACGGGGGTGCTCAGGAGATCAATTTTTCAGCTCCGGCAAAGGCATTTAAGCCCTTAGTTTATACACCAAACTTCCAGATAGCGGAAGTAAGCGTTGATGGTAAAACCTATCGCTGTATTTTAAAGGATCTGCAATTTCACAAAGTTTCCGATGAACTGATCCACGTGGATCTATTGGAACTGGTTGAAGACAAAAAAGTGATCGCTGCAATTCCACTTAAATATACAGGCGTTGCTGCTGGTGTGAAAGCCGGTGGTCGTATGGTTCCAAAAATGAAGACTCTGAAAGTAAAAACTTATCCAAAATATCTGAAAGAGCAGATCGAAGTTGGTGTGGATCACCTGGAGATTGGAGACAACCTTCGGGTACAGGATGTTAAGGAAGACAATTATGAAGTCCTGAACTCACCGCGTATTCCGATTGTATCGGTGGTTACTACCCGTGCTTTACGCCAGGAAGAAGCCTCAGCAACACCAGCAAAAGCTGCCGCTCCAAAAAAATAAGCTTCATCTTTTTAGTTAGATCCCGGGTCCTGAAAACGATCCGGGATTTTTTATTGCCCTAAAGCGATATTTGCAACTTATGAAATATCTCATTGCAGGTTTGGGAAATGTTGGAAACGAATATGAACACACCAGGCATAACATAGGCTTCGATGTGTTGATGGCATTTGTAAAAAAGCATGGAGGAAGTTTGAAACAGGACAGGCTGGCTTTTGTTGCTGATGTAAAATGGAAAGGAAGAATGTTTGTCTGCATCTTTCCTACCACCTATATGAATCTTAGTGGTAAGGCTGTAAAATACTGGTTAGACAAATCAAAAACTGACCTTGAAAACCTGTTAGTGATCGTTGATGAAGTGGCCCTTCCGATGAATAAGATC
>MWWA01000040.1_pt1 | contig 45128 bp, 37 predicted proteins | sample 1047341 | NCBI WGS metagenome assembly MWWA01 (sample SAMN06349978, study PRJNA376086) | soil metagenome | isolation source: MS5-1 sample Antarctic (ecotone) soil | place: Antarctica | collected 2015-01-13
CGGTTCAACTCAACCAAACAAGGTATGCATCTTATGTTGACAACTATGCAAGGCAGCCTTTGCTCGCCATTGTCTATCCTACTGTACCGAATTATCACCAGGATATGGCAGCACTTCAGTGTCTTGCCCAGGTTTTGGGACAGGGAAGAAACTCGATTTTCTTTCAGACCATGACCAAAACCCAGCAGGCATTCCAGGCCGTTGCTTTCAGTTCGCTTTCAGAGCTTGCAGGTGAGTTCATCATACAGATCGTTCCCAGTATGGGAAAATCATTAGTTGACATGGAAAAACTGTATCATGCAGCGCTTGACAGTTTTGAAGCACGTGGTATCACTGCAGATGATATTGCCAAATTTAAAGGCGGACAGGAAGCACAACTGATCAACGGATTGCAAAGTGTACAGGGAAAAGTAAGTCAGCTTGCCGCATTTGAAACCTTTACAGGCAATCCTAATAAGATCGCAGACATGTTGAAATTATATGCTTCTTTAACTAGAGAAGATGTAATGAATGCTTATAAAAAATACATTAAAAACAAACATGCTGTTGTTTTAAGTGTGTTACCAAAAGGACAGGAAGCTTTGATCGCTGCGGCGGATAATTACAGGATCGATTCATCCAATTATGTTGCTCCCAATTTTGGTTATGCCGGGTTAAAATACAATAAAGCAAAGGATAATTTCGACAGGAAAAAACTTCCGGGCAATGGACCAAACCCTGTGGTTTCCATTCCTAAATTCTGGAGAAAAGATCTTCCAAACGGTGCGAAAGTGATTGGAACGATGAACACAGAAATTCCAACAGTTACTTTTTCCGTTACTGTTCCGGGAGGTCACCTTGCAGCAGCAAATGATCTTTCTAAGGCAGGACTTGCCTCTTTCTTTGCTGCGATGATGCAGGAAGACACAAGAAATTACACTTCCGAACAAATGGCTGTTGAATTACAAAAGCTGGGAAGTTCCATCAACGTCAGCAGTGGAACAGATGGTGTGACCTTCACTGTTCAATCGCTTAAAAAGAATTTCGATAAAACGCTTGCCCTGTTGCAGGAAAGAATGTTCAATCCAAAATTTAACCAGGACGATTTCGACAGGCTGCAGAAGCAGGCAATCCAGGGTTTTAAAAATGCAAAGGCACAACCAGCAACCATTGCCACCCAGGTTTTTGCAAAATTGAATTATGGTCCCGGTCATATTCTAGGCATCAGTGAAAATGGTACAGAAGAAACCATAAGCAATTTAAAGCTGACAGATGTTGAAAATTATTATAAATATTACATGACCTCTATGGATGCCAAAGTGGTGGTTGTGGGAGATATCAAACAGGAAGAAGTGCTTCCTAAACTGGTCTTTCTTAATAAGCTTCCCAAGAAAAAAATCAACCTGGCTAAGCCTGGTCCTCCAAAAAATGTAGATAAAACAAAGGTTTACCTGGTGGATGTTCCAAAAGGCGCGCAAACAGAATTCAGGGTGGGATATGCTACTGATCTGAAATATGATGCTTATGGTGATTATTATAAAGCGTTTCTTGCCAACTACCCGCTTGGAACAGGTTTTAACAGTCGTTTGAACCTGAACCTGCGTGAAGGAAAAGGATGGACTTACGGCGCAAGAAGTAGTTTTTCCGGCGACCAGCATTCAGGTGAATTTGCATTCAGTTCTGGTATAAAAGCCGATGCAACAGACAGCGCACTTGCAGAAGTGATGAGAGAAGTGAAAAACTATCTTGAAAATGGACCAACCGACGAAGAAGTGGCGTTTATGAAAAGTGCTATCGGACAAAATGATGCATTGCGCTATGAAACCGGAATTCAAAAAGCCATGTTCATTCGCCGTATCCTTGACTATAACCTGCCTGCCAACTATACAGAAATGCAGGCCAGCGTACTGAGATCAATGACAAAAGAGCAAATGGCAGCAAATGCCAAAAGACACCTGAAACCGGAAAAAATGAATATTCTTCTTGTGGGCGATAAACAAAGAATTATCGACAATGTTAAAAAACTCGGCTACGAGATCGTAGAATTGGATGCCGATGGCAACACGGTTGATAAAAAAGCATTCTGACCAATGAAACATCCCGCTCCGGCGGGATGTTTTTTTAACCACTTATATGATGCAGGGGTTTTTTGTCCATAGAAAAACCATCTTGGTATAATATTTAGAATGTTTGAAAAACTTTGTTCTTATTTTGTCTTCCTTCTCTGAAAGGATTTAAAAATTAAGTTCTTCCCGTTTAAAATTTTGAAAAATAAAACAATGAATAAACAGAAATTTCTGGCATTGGGTACCCTGATGCTGCTGGTCTGTGCAACGGCTTTTGGCCAGGCCAGGCTTGTAGAAAAAGTTGAAAAAAAAGGTACAGGCATCGTAATTCCTTATGAAAAATATGTACTGCCTAACGGACTGACCTTAATTGTGCATGAAGACCGCAGCGACCCTGTGGTACACGTGGATGTAACCTACCATGTGGGTTCAGCAAGAGAGCAGATCGGTAAATCTGGCTTCGCGCACTTCTTTGAACATATGATGTTTGAAGGTTCCGATAATGCACCGAAAGGGCAGCACGACAAGATCATCTCAGGTGGTGGCGGTTCAATGAACGGAACTACCAATCGTGACCGTACCAATTATTATGAAACTGTTCCCAGCAATATGCTGGAAAAAGCTTTATGGCTCGAATCAGACCGTATGGGTTTTTTACTTGGACAGGTTTCTCAAACAAGGTTTGAAGTACAGCGTGCCACGGTAAAAAATGAAAGAGGACAACGAGTTGACAATGTTCCATACGGACTTGCCTCAGAAACTTTCAGCAAAAATCTTTATCCATACGGTCATCCTTATTCCTGGGAAGTGATCGGTTATATAGAAGATCTTAACCGCAGTGATGTAAATGATCTTAAAAACTTCTTCCTTCGCTGGTACGGTCCCAACAATGCTGTACTCACTGTTGGTGGTGATGTTAAAACCGCCGATGTGGTGAAAATGGTTGAAAAATACTTCGGCAGTATTCCCCGTGGTCCTGAAGTGGAACCCGTAGTACTTCCTGCAGTAAAGCTTGACCAGACAAGGTATGTTTCTTATACAGACAACTATGCAAGAATGCCCTTGTTACTGGCGGTTTATCCCACGGTTCCGAATTACCATAAAGACATGGCAGCATTGCAGTGCCTTGCACAGGTATTAGGCCAGGGAAGAACTTCAGTTTTGTACCAGCATCTTACAAAAAAACAAGTGGCTTTACAGGCTTCTGCTTTCAGTCGTTTTGACGAACTGACTGGTGAATTCATTATCCAGCTGGCACCTTCCATGGGCAAATCGCTTGGAGAAATGGAAAAAGCTTTCATGGCTGCTCTTGATTCATTTGAAGCAACCGGCGTTACGCAGGATGATATTGCAAAATTCATCGGTGCAAGGGAAGCACAGTTGATCAACAGTCTGCAAAGTGTACAGGGCAAAGTAAGTCAGCTGGCTTCTTTCGAAACTTTTACCGGCAATCCGAACAAGATCGCTGATCTTTTAAAAGCGTACAGTTCTTTAACCAAAGAAGATGTACTACGCGTTTACAATACTTATATCAAAGGAAAAGGTTCTGTTGTGTTAAGTGTACTGCCTAAAGGACAGGAAGCACTGATCGCTGCGACCAATAACTATACAATTGATTCTTCCGGCTATAAGGCACCGGACTACGGGTATGATCACCTGAAGTATGTAATGGCCAAGGACTATTTCGACCGTAAAAAAATGCCAATCAACGGCGCCAACCCCCAGGTTAAAGTTCCGCTGTTCTGGAAAAAAGAGCTTCCGAATGGTGCAAAAATTATTGGTGCACCCAACACGGAAATTCCAATAGTTAATCTTACCATCAGTATTCCGGGAGGTCATTTAGCATCTGCCAATGACCTGAAAAAAGCAGGATTGGCCAGCTTTTTTACCGACATGATGATTGAAGACACCAAAAATTATACTGCTGAACAACTTGCAGCAGAATTACAGAAACTGGGCAGTTCCATCAGCATCTACAGTGATGTTGATGAAGTAACATACTCTGTTCAGAGTTTGAAAAAGAACCTGGATAAAACACTGAAATTGCTTGAGGAAAGAATGCGGAATCCTAAGTTTACCCAGCAATCTTTCGACCGGTTAAAAAAGCAGGCTTTGCAAAGTTTCAAAAATGCAAAAGCACAACCGGCAACCATTGCAAATGAAGTTTTCGCAAAACTGAATTACGGTGGCGACCATATACTAGGCATCAGTCAGAATGGAACGGAAGAAACTGTAGGAAATATTACCCTGGAAGATATCCAGAAATACTACAACAACTATATGACAACCATGGATGCAAAAGTGGTGGTTGTGGGAGATATCAAACAGGAAGAAGTGTTACCCAAGCTTGCTTTTTTAAATAAGCTTCCAAAGAAAAAGATTAACCTGCAGGTTCCTGCCATGCCGAAGAAAGTGGACAAAACGAAAGTTTATTTAGTTGATGTACCTAAAGGTGCACAAACTGAATTCAGGATCGGTTATGCAACAGGTTTGAAGTACGACGCAACCGGTGAATATTATAAATCTTCCCTTTCCAATTTTACACTGGGCGGTGGTTTCAGCAGCAGGCTCAATCAGAACCTGCGTGAAGAAAAAGGTTGGACCTATGGTGCCAGCAGTAGTTTCAGGGGTGATGAATACTCAGGTGAATACCGGTTTTCTTCAGGTATTAAAGCTGATGTAACGGATAGTGCGCTGGCTGAAGTGATGAGAGAGATCAATGCCTATTTAAAAACAGGGCCTACAGATGAAGAGATCAGATTCATGAAGAGTGCAATTGGTCAAAGTGATGCACTGCGCTATGAAACAGGTGCACAAAAAGCGCAGTTTATCCGCAGGATCCTTGATTACAATCTACCAGCGAATTATACAGCCGCGCAGGCAAAGATCCTGAGCAGCATCACCCGGGCCGATATCATGGCGCTTGCAAACAAGCATATGAATCCATCAAAGCTGAACATCCTTCTTGTTGGAGATAAACAAAAGATCATTGACGGGGTAAAAAATCTCGGATATGAAATTGTTGAAGTTGACGCTGATGGCAACCTGATAGATAAAAAAGCTTTCTAATCAATTAGAAAATTTAGAAAATGCCTCCGTTACGGGGGCATTTTTTTTGCTGCGAACCGGGAGCTGTCAGCAATTATGCATGATGAATAAAGGTGCATAAATTATGGCACCTGGAGAAGCATTGAGAAAAAGAGGCGCGGAAAATTTGAGCCATCATCAATGGTTGAAATGCGTTTTCGTATGGTTTTCCTAATCCGAGCTTAGCTGTACTATAATTGCAGCCGGGGATAAAACATATTTTCTTTTAAAATATATAAATAAAATTTACATTCATGGCACCAAAACCATGTGCCATGACACAATCATCCACTTCACCAATAAAAGACAAACAAAGGATAGAGATCATTGACATCATCCGTGGTGTGGCCCTCCTGGGCATTCTGATGATGAACATTCCTTATTTTTCTAATCCATACCAATACAACGACCTGCCAACGCTGAACAACAGTCTGACTGGTTATAACTATTATGCCTGGTGGTCGGTAAATGGTTTGTTTGAAGGAACAATGCGTGGGCTATTTACCATCCTGTTTGGTGCAGGAAGTATTTTATTATTAAACAGGCTTGATGCCAAAAATCCTTCTAAGTCGGCCGACATATTTTACCGCAGGTTGTTATGGTTGCTTTTGTTTGGAATGATCAATGCTTTTGTATTCCTATGGCCGGGAGATATTTTATATTCCTATGCTTTGTGCGGACTAATGATTTTTCCATTCCGCAACATGAAAGCGCGTTCGCTCCTATTAATAAGTATTGGTTTATTAATCTTTACTGTTGGCAAAGACACGTACAACCTCTACGAAAGAAAAATGTTGCGTGTAAATGGTGAGCAGGCACTGGCACTTGAAGCGCAAAAGAAAAAACTAACGCCTGCTCAGGAAGAGGCAAAAGGAAGTTGGGTGGGCATGAAAGAGCGTATGGACCCAACCAAAATAAAAGCAGGAGCGGAAACGGAAATTAGCAAAATGCAACAGGGATATTTTGGGGTGATGGCGCACCTGAGAAAGGTGAATGTAATGATACAGACCACCAAATTTTATAGTTCCTATTTCATGGATATCATGAGTTTACTGTTTCTTGGAATGGCTTTACTAAAGTTTGGCGTGTTAACAGCCAGGCGTTCACGAAAATTTTATTTTTTATTGATGCTGGCGGGTTATGGAATCGGACTTCCCGCAAGTTACTGGCTTCTTCAGTCAAGAGTTGTTACCAACTTTAACAGCACGCTGATATTTGATTTCTTTCCTGTAGATCTCTACCAGATCAAGCGTTTATTTCTTAGCCTGGGTCACATGAGTGCGTTGATACTTCTGTATAAATCGGGTTTTGCAAAAATGATCCTGGGATGGCTGAAGCGTGTGGGACAGATGGCATTTTCCAATTACCTGATGCAATCCATATTTTGCGCAATTATATTTTACGGGTTTGGATTCAAGCTATTTGGCAAACTGCAATTGTACCAGGAATATTATGTTGTTGGAAGCATCTGGATCTTCCAGATCATTTTCAGTAATCTATGGATGCATTATTTCCGGTTTGGACCGTTTGAATGGTTATGGCGTAGTCTTACCTACTGGAAAAAACAACCATTGAGGAGAGAAAAAATAACAACAGAAGTTGGCGGAGAAAAAGAAGAAACAGTGGCACCTGCACTAGCCTGAGTTGAATATACCTGTAAAGATGCTGGAGTTTTTTTGCCGCAAAGGCGGGAAGGCCCCAAGGAAAGACACTACCGTTCAACCATGTTCAACTACCCTTCAACTTAAAATTAACCACAGCTGAACTTTGAATTTTATTGCCGCAAAGACGGGAAGATGCTAAGGACGATACTACCATTCAACCACCGTTCAACCACCGTTCAACAACCGTTCAACAACAATCCAACCCAAAATATAAATAAGCTTGTACAGCAAAGCAAGAAAAAAAAGCGGCCCGAAGGCCGCTACTGTCTGTAATTATTATCCTTCCTGTGTTATCGCCTGACTTTCTTTTATAGGGACCAACGAAGGTTTTAACTTCCCGGTCCAGACAGGTTTCCCCTGCAATCTTTTTACTACATACATTATTCCAACGAACAAAAAGAAAAACGGACCAAGAAATCCAAGCAAGGCAATGAATTTGGTACCATAGAACTTACTCATTGGTCTTCTTAAACGTTCTGAGATCAGGTACATGCTCGGCACCATTACCAGCGTTAAAAAGAAGGCGAAGATAAGTCCAAAAATAATAGTCCAGCTCAATGGTCCCCAGAAAACAACACTATCACCTCCGAAAAATAATTTCGGATTCAAGTTGGTAAAGAGCGAAACAAAATCAATATTCAACCCAACAGCAAGTGGAAGTAATCCCAGCATGGTGGCGAGTGCTGTCAGCAAAACAGGAATGATACGGATCCTTCCTGCCTGTATCGCGGCTTCCCTGGTTCTGAACCCGCGGGCTCTTAATTCATCTGTAAATTCAATCAACAGGATTCCATTCTTTACTACAATTCCTGCCAGTCCAACAATACCAACGCCCAGCATAATGGAAGCCACCGTCATACCGGTAATGGCATAACCGATCAATACACCGATGATGGAAAAAAAGATCTCTGTCAAAACAATGAAAGCCTTGCTCATGGAATTAAACTGCATCACAAGAATCAGGAAGATCAGCAATAAAGCAATGATCATGGATGTACCTAAAAAGCTCATGGTTTCCTGCTGCTGTTCACTTACACCTGTTTGCTTAACAGTAACATCGGGTGGTATGTTGTACCTGGATTTAAATTCATCCAGCCTCACTGCAAGATCCGCATTGATCTGGTCTGTTTTAGTTTCATCCAGCACATTCGACTGTAACTGAATGGTTCTTTTTAAATTCTTTCTTTTTATTCCACCAGATGTGGTAGAATATTCAATATTGGCAATGGCATTTAATGGAATCTGTTTAATGGCCATAGTATTAAAGTCGCGGAATGTAATGGGCCTGTTCATCAGGTCAGTGATGTTATTTCTTATCAGGTCACTGTATCGCAACTGGATCTTGTATTCATCTTCACCTTCCTTGAACCTACTCACTTCTTTACCAAACACAGCCGTTCTTATTTCCATGCCCACCTGGGCGGTGCTGATGCCTTCCATCATTGCCTTTTCCCTGTCAACCGTAATCGCAATCTCCGGATTATTAACATCCACATCCATATTCAAGTGTTCAATCCCTTCCACTTTATTCGTGTCAAGAAAATTCTTGATGTCCATTGCCACCTTGGATATGGAATTAAAATTATCACCAATCACTTCCACGTTTACAGGTGGTTCGGTTGGCGGGCCAGCATCTTCCTGGTTCACGGTAACTTCGGCACCCGGAATGCCTTGTGTGGCTTGTCTGATTGCGTCGAGATAGGGTTTGGTGCTTTTCCCATGTCTTTGTTCAAATTCAACAAAGGAAACCTGGACCCTTCCAAGGTTTGGCTGCACACTCCTGTTATTGTCCCTGGGATTATTTGCACTCACCGCCACATTTGCGATCACACTTTCAACAATAGAACCTTCCACTCCGGGCTTTTCATCTCCCAATACTTTGTAAACATTCTGTTCTAAAATGCGTGTTATGGAATCGGTGTATTTCACATCAGTCCCTACAGGCATTTTCAAATAGACATAGATAAAATGCGGATCGCCACTTGGGAAAAAAGTTACACCGGGACTACGCGCAATGAGCATACCCACAGAAACGGGAAATAATAAAAACAGGGATACAAGCAGCCATGCAGGGCGCTTACCCTGCAGGGACCAGCGCAACAAATTCTCATAATGATTCATCAGCCATGGCAAAACACCATGCTGAAACTTATAGATCACTTTTCTTAACACAAATACATTGAGCATGGATACAAGTCCGAGGAAAAAGAGGAAGTTTCCAACGCCATTCCAGCCAGCAAGATGAAAAAGCAAACCAGCTACAAAAGCACCCCAGAACCACCATTTGCGAAAAAGGTCACGTGCAGGCCGCTGATGTCCTCTGCCTTCAGGTCTCATAGAACTTACTGCAAAAACAGGATTGAAAATAAAAGCCACGATCAGTGACGCTGCGAGCGTTAAAATGAGCATGGTTGGGAGATAGATCATGAACTTTCCAATAAGTCCCTGCCATAAAAGCAATGGAAAGAATGGAGCCAACGTGGTGAGTGTGCCGGCAAGTACCGGAATAAAAACTTCACCTGCCGCCTCTTTTGCCGATCGCACCACGGGAACTTTCCCATTGTTATAGATCCTGTGCGTGTTTTCAATTACTACAATTGCATCATCCACAATGATCCCAAGTCCGAAGAGTAATGCAAACAGCACAATGAAGTTGAGTGTAATGGGCGCACCTACCAGGAAATCACCAATAGGTAAAAACATAAATGCTACAAATACACTTAAAGGAACACTGAGTGCCACAAAAAATGCATTGGTAACCCCCATGAAAAACATCAGGATCAGCAGCACAAGTATGAAACCGATAATGATGGTATTTACAAGTTCATTAAAAGAAGTTCGGGTTTGTTTGCTCTGGTCGCCTGTGAATTCCACACGCAGATCTGAAGGCAGTTCCTGCTTAGCTTTCATGTCTGCTACAATTGCCTTTACGTTATCTGCAGCATCGATCAGGTTTTCACCCGACCGTTTTATAATGTTCAGCGTGATCACATTTTTACCATCAAGGCGCGCATAACTTTCCTTCTCTTTCACCGTATCCTTTATCTCGGCAAGATCACGCAGGTAGATCGGAGCTCCCTGTATATTCTTCACCACGATCTGCTGCATATCGCTTATCGTATTGAACTGTCCCTTCACGCGCAACGTTCGCTGCATGTTACCCACCTCTACCTGGCCTCCACTGATATCGCGATTTTCCCTGCTGATCGCATTTTCAATATCCATAAAAGATATTTTCGCCACCTGCATTTTATATGGATCAACATTTACCTGGATCTCTCTTTCAGGTGCACCTACAATATCTGCCCTCGTAATTTCTTTTAATTCTTCAATTCTATCCTGTAGCCTGTCTGCAAACTGCGTAAGTTTGATCGGGTCATAATCACCACTTATGTTAACATACATAATGGGCATTTCACTGAATGCAAATTCCTGCACATCCGGCTGTGAAGTAAGATCGGTGGGCAGATCGGTTCGGGCCTTGTCAACAGCATCCTTTACTTTTTGTTTTGCGATATTTGTGTTGATGTCGGTACCGAATTCCACTGTGATGAGAGAAAAATCCTGCTGTGAAACAGAACTGACTTTATTGATCTTGGCTCCACTAATGGATTTGATCTGCTTTTCAATGGGTCTTGTTACAAGATTCTCAATATCACCCGGAGAATTGCCCACATAAACTGTGGCTATGGAAATGGTGGGCACTACAATGTCCGGAAACTGTTCCTTGGGCATTGTCAGAAATTTAGTCATGCCATATAATGTGATCAGTATGGCAAGAATATATACGACCGTTCTGTTATCAACTGCCCAGCTGGTTGGTTTAAATTCCTTGAACTTATCTCTAAGCCCGTCTAAAACTTTCATCTGTATTTTTTGAGTCTTTTTAAATGCAATGATTACATGCGGGCAAGTGTTGTGGTGATCAGCTGTCCATCGTAAAGATTCTGGTATCCTTCTGTGATGAGCTGGTCGCCGGCAAGCAATCCTGAGCGTACTTCGATCCTATCTGAGTAAGACTGTCCAACGTGCACTGTTCTTTTTCTCGCGATCATTTTATCACCTTCCTTTACCATTACATAAACATATTTTCCTTTCTCATCCACCTGGATCACATTCAGTGGAATGCTTAAAACATTATCGGCACTGTAATCAAGAATTTTCACCTGAGCGATCTGGTTAGGCTTCAGGTTTGCGTCTGCAGGAATGCGTGCTTCAATATTAAATGAACGTGTATTTTGATCAATTACTTTTTGTACAACATTTACAACTGCAGAAATGGTTTTATTACTCTGGTCGGGCAGGACGATCTCCAGTTTACTTCCAACTGCAACACGTCCCGCATAATTCTCTGGAACACTCGCGATCACTTTTAAATTTCCGGTGTTTACAATCCTGATCTGCGGACCAGCCTGTGAAGTACCTACAAACATTTCACCCACTCTTACATTCACCTGGTCGGCAACACCTGATGCCGGTGCCACAACACGCATTAATGAAGCCTGCCGCTGAATCACACCTATTTGTTTCTGGAGACTTTCCATTTGTGTTTTAGCAGAAAGCACCTGCTGATAGGTCCCAATTCCCTGGTCCCAGAGGTTCTGTGTTCTTTTGTAGGTATCAGTGGCCGTAGCAAGTTGCACGCGCAAAGGTTCTATCTGCTGGCGGATCATCTGGTCATCCAGTTGAACCAGTAATTGTCCTTTGCGTACGGTTTGTCCTTGTGTTACATGAAGTGATCTGACAATGCCTCCCTGGCCGTTCGGTGGAGCAACATAGGAAATATTAGTAGCATCCACTCTTCCCTGCAGTTCTATAAAATGCGAAAAATTATCCGTGGACAGGGGCATCACACCAACCAGTTTGGCAGAGGCGCTGATTGCATTGGGATCCTGGATTTTGATTGCTGATTCCAGCTTTGCGATTTGTTGTGTGATCTTTTTCTGTTCGTTACGTAAATTCTGGAGTTCAACTTTCTTGTCATTTAAACTGCCTTCCTTGTCCTTCTTTGCGTTCCCACATGAAGCGGCAAAAAATGCCACAGCAACAATTATGGAAAAATTCCTGGTCATGAATATATTTTTGATATGATGAATTGAAGTTGACATATTATTGTAATTGTCCGAGTGAATACTGGTAACTGATTTTGGAAACAATGGCGTTGTACAGCGAATTGAAATAGCTGGATTGCGCGGTTTGCATATCGGCATCTGCCTGGAGCACTTCAAAACTGCTTCCGAGACCCTGTTCAAATTTTAGCTTGGTTGAATTATAAACGCGTTCTGCAAGCACCATGTTTCTTTCCTGAACATCAAGATCCGTAAGTGCTGAACGGAGATTTCCTTTTGTAATGTTTTGTTCCAGGTCAATCGCCTGCTTTACATTGACGATCGTGTTTTCAACTTTCTCAACATTTAATCTTGATTGCTGTACTTTATACTTTCGCTGAAACCCATCAAAAATGGGAATGTTGATGTTGATGCCAACAAAAGCACTGTTGATCCAGAAAGTATTGCCCGATGTAAAAAATTTACTCCCCTGGCCGTTTACCGTATAGTTTCCTGTAAGGGAAACGGTGGGAATGTATCCAAGCTGGTTGCGTTTCAGATCCAGTTGCTGCATTTGTTTTGCATATTCCAGCGTCCGGATCTCGGGTCTGTTCTCATATTTAAAACTGTCAACCAGGATATCTTCCTTAAGTGCTGCAGTTGTAAGATTATCTTTCAACACCACCACATCGTTTTGTGAAACGCCAATTGAAAATTTAAGTGCAGCATAAGCGATCTGCACTGCATTCTGTACTGCATTCCTGGTAGAACTCAGGTTATTGATCTGCACCTGCACCTTATCCATATCCAGTTTTTCTGCAAAGCCATTTACATACATGATCGAGTCATCATGGTAAAGCTTGCGCAGGCGCACCAACCCTTCATCAATATAATGAAGCTGTCTTTCTGTGATCAGAATGGCGTAATATCTTTTGTAAGCCGAATCTTTAATGCGTTCTTTTGTCTGCTCCAGCCTGGCCTGTGATAATTCCAATGCTGTTTTCCTTGCTTGCAGGCCAACAAAAACATCAGGCTGAAACAACAGTTGGGTAAGGGTGGCGCCCAGGCTCATATTCCATGGCTGCTGAAAGGAGAATGGAACCAGCACCGTAGGTGGCGCCTGAACACCGGCGCCCAGCAGGTTTTCTCTTTGCAAAACCGCATAAATGCCTGCTTCAGACTGCGGAAACAAAACCTGTGGCAGTTTTAAATAATGGTTCACACCAATATTACCCGACACCTGTGGAAGGGCCTGGCCGAAGATCTCTTTGTTTTGCGCTTCCTGGATTCTGTAATCCAGCTGTGCATTTTTCAGTTCAATAACATGATTGAATGCTAGATCAACGGCTTCTTTTACTGTCAGTTCATAGCGTTGTTGCGCGTGAACAGTACTTACCCCCAGCAGGAATAGACTTATAAATAAAATCCTGTTTTTCATCTTAACTTTTGACTCTTTGTTTTTTATATTTCTGTATCAGCTTTTGTCCTTTCGTATTAGCAATTCCGTATAAAAAATGATCTCCAAGCTGTTGCTCAATATGAAGCAGGCGTGTGCGGTTATCAGGGAAAACTTCAGCGTTAAATGGCAGGAATATACTTTCGATCCTGAAGCGTGCAATCACATCCACATCAAGATCATCTCTGTAAAGCTCCTCTTTGATGCCATTTTCAAGATTGGATTTTATCATGTTGAAAATGAATTCTGATTTATGCTGGTAGAATACCTGGTAAACCGCCGGATGGTACTTCTGAAGATCGAAAAGCACAATGGGATTCATTTGGGCAAACATTTCCTGCATCATGTCGAGAGCATGAAAAATCTCGTGAATTGCATTTTCACTTGCTGCCCTGTCCTGGCAACATCTTGTTTTATTCTGATCTATCACAGAGGTAAAAACAGCTTTCACCAAAGCTTCCTTGTCTGTATAATGTTGATATACAGTCTTTTTCGAAATTCCTAGTGATGTGGCGATATCATCCATGGATACGGATCTTACGCCGTAACGGTTGAAGAGCTCATGCGCCTTGATTAATATTCTCGCTTCCTGATCCATAATGGGGCAAAACTATGGAAACTTTGTATGTAATTAAAGTTTCCATCATTAAATTATTATGAAGGGCAGAATTTTAAGGAGGAATTGTAGAATTACCTTTACCGCATGAGTGATGTACAGATAAACAAGGACGATGGCTTTCAGTTTGGTAAATTATTCCAGTATTTTCTGCAGGGTTTATTGGTGATCGCTCCCATAGTGATCACTATTTACGCAGTGTACTGGATTGTTTCATCAGTGGACAGCCTTTTTCCCATCTTCACCGCCAAGGATGCAAACGGGAATATGCAGATCCGGAACTATGGACTTGGCTTTCTTCTTTTTATTCTCATCATCAGCATGATCGGCTACATGAGCAGCTTTTTTATCAAAAACCGCCTGTTCAATCTTTTTGACGCCATTCTGATGAAAACCCCCGGCATCCGTTTTATCTATTCTTCTGTCAAGGATTTTTTCGAGGCATTTGCAGGAGAGAAGAAAAAATTCAATAAACCGGTGCTGGCCAATATTGATGACAATGATGTGTGGCGGATGGGTTTCATCACTTACGAGGATGCAGCAGATTTCGGACTTATCGATCATGTGGCAGTGTACATCCCCATGTCCTACTCCATTGCAGGCAATGTGTATTTTTTGCCGCGCGCACGCATCAAAGCTGTGTTTCATATCACTTCAACTGAAGCCATGAAGTTTGCCATCAGTGGAGGTGTAACAAAAGTGGATGATGATGAAAAAGACAAAACACTGCGTGATCCTGTTGTTTAAAACGCTTGCTGTGAGTTTTTTCTGATGTCTTGCTGCACTGGCTTTTTTAGCTTACATCATGCATGTAACCTCACCGCTTTCTAATGCCTGCAAAGGAAAAATATTTTTAATCATTTTATTTTCCTGCTGCTCCCTGCCTTGTAGTGCCTGGGGATTTTATGGTCACCAGCGCATTAACTATTATGCAGTATTCCTGCTTCCACCGGAAATGATGTTACTGTATAAACCGCATATCAATTTTCTTACAGAACATGCGGTGGACCCCGATAAAAGAAGGTATGCCGTTGAAGAGGAAGGACCCAGACATTACATTGACCTTGACCGTTATGGGGCCTATCCTTTTGATTCGTTGCCACGCAATTGGGATGATGCTGTTGAAAAGTTTTCGGCTGATACCCTCCAGAAACATGGCATTGTTCCCTGGTGGATCATGGTCATGCAAAGAAGACTGACAGCAGCATTCAGGGATAAGGACAAAAACCGCATCTTAAAAATTTCTGCTGAATTAGGCCATTATATTTCAGATGCGCATGTGCCTTTACATACCAGCAGTAACCACAACGGACAATATACCAACCAACGTGGCATTCATGGTTTCTGGGAAAGCAGGATACCGGAGTTGCTTGCTGAAACAGAATGGGATTTCTTTTTAGGAAAGGCCCGTTACATTGAAAACAAGGAAGCCTTCATTTGGCAAAGGGTGCTGGAAAGTGCTGCCGCTTCCGACAGCGTACTGCAACTGGAAAGAAAATTAAATGAACAATTTCCCCAGGACAGGAAATTTGCTTTTGAAGAAAGAAATGGAAAAGTGATCCGGCAATACTCCACCGCCTATACAAAAGCCTATGATAAATTATTAAACGGAATGGTGGAAAGAAGAATGCAGCTTTCCATTTATTCCATTGCCTGTTTCTGGATGAGCGCATGGATTGACGCCGGACAACCTGCTCTTTCCCAGGCAGAACTTGCGTTTTCAGAGCAAGAACTGGTGGAATTTGAAAAGCTGAACCTGGCATGGAAACAAAGAACGATGATTGGGAGAAAGGAAGAAGATTGATGAATGGTGAATGGTCAATGGTCAATCACTATTCACCATTGACCATTCACCATTCACTCCTGCCAATTCACACTTAAAATTGAACAACAAATACATAAGCCTTATAAAATGATTACCATAGATCTTATAGTTTAGAACCCACCATTCACCGATAGCTATAATTAACTAATTAGCTAATTTAGCGCGCATCATGCATCCACATAATTTCGGCGCAGGGCCATCCATTCTGCCACGGCAGGTATTTGAAGAGGCCTCAAAGGCATTAATCGACTTCAACGGTTCAGGTCTGTCCATTCTTGAGATCGGCCATCGCACAAAAACTTTCCAGTCCGTAATGGATGAAACCCGCGCACTGGTAAAGGAACTCATGCAACTGGACGCTAATCATGAAGTGCTCTTCCTCCACGGTGGCGCTTCCACCCAGTTCTTCCAGGTGCCCATGAACCTGCTACCTCCTGCAGCAACAGCTGCTTATACTGATACGGGTATCTGGGCAGCCAAGGCGATAAAGGAAGCGGGCCTTTTTGGAAAAGTAAACACCGCCTGCAGTTCAAAAAGCACTGGATACAATCATTTACCAAAAGAACTTGAATTAAAAAATGATCCTGTTTACCTGCACCTTACTACCAATAATACCATCTATGGTACGCAGTGGCAGGACCTTTCCGTTTTTTACAATACTGGTTTACCGCTTGTTGCTGATATGAGCAGCGATATCCTAAGCAGGAAAATGGATTACAATAAATACGACCTCATATACGCCGGTGCACAAAAAAACATTGGAGCCGCAGGCGTTAACCTGGTTGTTCTCAAAAAAGGAATTCTTGGTAAAACAGGAAGGGAACTGCCATCCATGCTGGATTACCGGAATCACATAGAAGCAGGTTCCATGCTGAACACGCCTCCGGTTTTCTCCATTTTTGTTTGTCTGCTTACACTGCGCTGGCTGAAAGCCCAGGGCGGCGTTGAAGCAATGGAAAAAATCAATGGTCAAAAAGCATCGCTGTTTTACGAAACCTTGGATGCCCTTCCTGTATTTAAAGGAACAGTGGCAAAGGAAGACCGTAGTAAAATGAATGCGGTATTTGTGCTGGAAAATCCAAAAGCCGAAACTGAATTTCTTGAACTTTGCGAGAAGGAAGGAATGTTTGGAGTAAAAGGACATCGAACTACAGGTGGCTTCCGTGTTTCCATGTACAACGCGCTTCCAATGGAAAGCGTTCAGGCCATAACGGCAGTTATGCGTTATTTTGCACAAACTAAATTATAGCGATGGCGATTATTAAACCCTTTAAGGCATTAAGGCCACATAACGAATATGCAAAACAGGTGGCTTCCCGGCCCTATGATGTGTTGAATTCAGAAGAAGCACGTAAGGAAGCGGCTGATAATCTTGTTTCTTTTCTTCTTGTAACAAAATCAGAGATCAGTCTGTCTCAGGAAATTGATATTCATACGGAAGCCGTTTATAATAAAGCAAAAGAAAATCTTCAAAGCCTGATTGATAAAAAAGTACTTTTTTTTGATGAAAAGCCCTGTTATTATATATATGAACTTGGCTGGAAGGGCCGCACGCAAACCGGACTTGTTTGTGTTTCCTCCGTGGAAGATTATTATAATGATGTGATCAAAAAACACGAATTTACCAGGCCTGAAAAAGAACAGGACCGTATCAACCACATTCGTACAACACGAGCGCAAACCGGCAACGTATTCCTGGCCTGTAAAGACAATAAGGAAATCAATGATGTTTTCGATCACTGGAAAAAACACAACAATGCAGAATATTCTTTTACTGCAGATGATGGTGTGGTGCATACTATCTGGGTGGTCAACAGTTTTTCCACTATTGATGTCATCACCAATATTTTTAATGAGAAAATCCCATTCACCTACATTGCCGATGGTCATCATCGTGCTGCTTCAGCGGCAAGCGTAAGCAAGACCTTCCCTGACAGCACCGACGCACAATATTTTCTTACCACTATTTTTCCAGCGAATCAGCTTGCCATATTGGATTATAACAGGATTGCAAAAGACCTGAATAGTCTGACCCCTGAAACCTTTCTTCAAAAACTTGAATTGGAATTCATTGTTCAGCCATCGGAAGCAGCCGTAAGGCCCGCACAACTGCATGAATTCGGGATGTACCTCGATAGAAAATGGTACAGGCTCCAATCAAAAGAAGGCAGTTATCGCCAAGACCCCATCGGGATCCTTGATGTAACCATCCTCCAGGAAAACATCCTGGGTAAATTACTGGGTATTGGAGATCCGCGAACAGATAACCGCGTGGATTTTGTGGGGGGTATCCGTGGACTGGAAGAACTGGAGCAGCGGGTAACAAGGGGTGAGGCAGCTGCTGCTTTTAGTCTTTACCCGGTCAGCATCCAGCAATTATTTGATATTGCAGACAGCGGGAATGTGATGCCTCCCAAGAGTACCTGGTTTGAGCCAAAACTGAGGGATGGCCTGTTAACGCATTGTATTTAGTCGAATAAGCTGCTATTTGCAACCTTACGAGGTAATACCTGATCTTAAATTTTAACATCGCCGGCTAGGCTGGCAGCTTTTTTAATTTTTACTTTGACCACCAAGGCATTTCAAATTTATATAATGAAGAAAACTTTGCTCTCTCTCCTCTGTTTTAGCTTATTTTTTGCTGCAATAGCACAACCCCAGGAACCGAGTTTACAGGAAACAGCACGTAATTATATGCGGGCAGGGGACTGGGATAATGCGGTACTTGTTTTAAACCGAGCAATTGTAAATGATCCGGAAAATCTTGACTTACAAAAGGATCTTGCCATGACCTTTTATTATAAAAGAGATTATGTAAAGGCATTGGCACAGGTAAAACCCATGCTGGAACGTGATGATGCAGATGTTGCCGTTTACCAGATCGGAGGGAATGTTTACAAGGCCCTGGAAGAAGTAAAAGAAGCAGATAAAATGTATAAAAAAGGGCTTAAAAAATTTCCGCGCAGCGGCCCATTATACAGCGAATACGGTGAACTGCTTTGGGCAAAGCAGGATTTCAATGCAATTAAAGAATGGGAAAAAGGTATAGATGCAGATCCTTCATTTGCAGGCAATTATTACAATGCTGCCCTTTTCTATTATTATACCCAGGACAAGGTATGGACACTAATTTACGGTGAGATCTTTGTAAACATGGAATACCTCACGGAAAGAGCTACTGAAATGAAAAAGCTGCTCCTGAGTGCCTACAAGGAAAAACTATATACCAGCCCTGTAAATAGCAAAGAAGAAAAGAAAAAGTCTGCCTTTTATAAAGCGGTGATAGAAACATATAAAAAAGTAAGTTCGGCAGTGGATCGTGGTATGAATACCGAAGCACTGAATATGTTACGTACACGGTTTGTGCTGGAATGGCATAATACTTATTCAAAGCAGTTTCCTTACAAACTTTTTGAATACCAGCAGCAGCTGATCAGGGAAGGTATGTTTGAAGCTTACAATCAATGGCTTTTTGCCGCTGTTGATAATTTATCAGGTTTTGATCAGTGGACAAAAGCCAACCCGGAAGCGTATAATAAATTTTCTGCTTTCCAGAAAAACAGGGTTTTTAAAATGCCGCCCGGACAATTTTATAATTGATAAGACGCTAACTCATAAAAAATAAGAAGCTCCTTAACGGGAGCTTTTTATTTTATGCCATTTCTGTTCTATATTGAAAGGTCTAACGAACCGCTAAAGAAAGAAAATATGAATAATCCAAAACGCTTATTTGACTGTATCGACGAACAGCTGAAAATGGGTGGCAACCAGGCCTGCCTGGGGGCAAAAGAAGCAGGCCAGTGGCGCACTTATAGTTCGGAAGAAGTAAAAGACATTGTTGATAAGATCAGTACAGGCTTACTGGCTAAAGGTTATGGTCCCGGCGATATGACGGTTGAAGGACGCGACAAGATCGCGCTTATTTCAAAGAACCGTCCGGAATGGATGTTTTTTGATCTTGCGGTTCAGAAGATCGGAGCGGTGCTGGTTCCCTTATATCCTACCATTCATATCAATGATCTTGAATTTGTTTTAAATGATGCACAGGTAAAAGCAGTGATTGTAAATGATGAAGATTTATTTCACAAAGTGCAGCATGTAAAAAACAGTCTCCCTGCCATTAAAGAAGTCTTCAGTTTTGAACATGTTTCCGGTGCAACACATTGGAAAGAGATCACAACAAAAGGCCAACCTGAAGACAAGATAAAACTTGAAGATATTGCCTCCGGCATTACTACCGATGATCTGTTCACCATTATTTATACCTCTGGTACCACGGGCACACCAAAAGGTGTTATGTTATCGCACAAAAATATTCTTTCAAATGTTGTCGCCAGTCTTCCTGTTTTTCCTCCGGGAGAAAATATGAAGTCGCTAAGCTTTCTTCCTCTCAACCATATTTTTGAAAGAATGGTTACTTATCTCTATTTGTTTAACAATACTTCCATTTATTATGCTGAAAGTCTGGAAACGATCGGCGACAATTTAAAGGAAGTAAAACCCAATATGTTCACCACCGTTCCCAGGCTGCTTGAAAAAGTATATGACAAGATCATGGCTAAAGGAAATGAACTTACGGGAACAAAAAGAAAATTGTTTTTTTGGGCCCATGCACTGGCGGAAAAATTTGAGATCAATAAAAACCAGGGCGCATGGTATAACCTTCAACTGGCACTGGCCAACAAATTAATTTTCAGTAAATGGCGTGAAGCGCTTGGTGGCAATATTCAATGCATTGTTACCGGCGGTGCTGCCTGCCAGGTAAGACTGATACGGATATTTACCGCAGCAAAGATCGTAATCATGGAAGGATACGGACTAACAGAAACCTCACCGGTAATCGCAGTAAACCGCTACAACGAGGAAGACAGGATGTTTGGAACAGTAGGACCATTAATAGATGAAGTGGAAGTTAAGATCGAAGAAGATGGGGAGATCATTTGTAAAGGTCCCAATGTGATGATGGGCTATTACAAAAGACCCGATCTTACAAATGAGTCCATTCAAAATGGCTGGTATTATACGGGCGATATTGGAACGATTGTAAATCAGAAATTTCTTAAGATCACGGACAGGAAAAAAGAATTATTTAAAACCAGTGGAGGCAAATATGTAGCGCCGCTGCCCATTGAAAATAAACTCAAGGAATCGCCATTCATTGAACAGGTGATGTTGGTGGGTGCTGAAAAGAAATTTGTAGGAGCACTTATCGTTCCCTCTTTTAGCAACCTGCGCGACTGGTGCCAGAAAAACAATCTTGGTGGATTAGGCGAGCAGGAAATGATCCGTCATCCAAAAGTTGTTGAATTGTATAAAGAGTTGATTGAAAGTTTCAATAAATTTTTCAACCATGTTGAACAGGTGAAAAAATTTGAATTGCTTGCAGATGAATGGACGGTAGATTCGGGTGAACTCACACCAAAGCTTTCCTTAAAAAGAAAGGTGGTAATGGAAAAGCATTTTAAATCTGTTGAACGAATTTATTCATAGCATACAGCAGAGGACCCTCTTTCATTTTTCTTCTTCTGCAGGATCGCTGGAGGTTTTATGCTGTTGTTCATTGTGCTCAAGTCCACTGATTGATTTATCATGAAAATCATTTGGTTGCTGGTCAACAAATTCAGGCTGATCCTTCAACTGGCTGTCTTTAGTTGTTGGGCGAGGATAGGCTTCAGGCCTTTCATTATTTTTATCTTGTAACATAGAAGTGTTTTTAAAATATTAAGCCTTGCGTTAACAAGGCTTAATGTATTTGTCTGTCGGTAGAATATAAAGGAGAATTACATTCCTCCTTGTCCACTGCGGGAATTACCTGTACCGCCCTTATCGCTCTCTTTTTCACTTCCACTACGGTCGGTGTTTCCTGTGCCTGTACTTCCGCCACGTCCCTGATCTCCACCTTGTAAACCTTGACCACCCTGCTGTCCCTGTTGTCCACCCTGAGCACCACTGGTTCCCTGAGTCTGTCCACCTAATCCTTGCTGACCACGCTCAGAACCGCCTTGCTGACCTTGCTGGTCTTGCTTTCCACCCTGAGATTGGTTGCCCATGTTTGAGCTTTTGTCCTGATTTTGATCTCTGTTTTCTGACATAACTAAAAATTTAAAAAGTAAAAAATTGAAGAACAATTGAACTGATAAAAATTCTATGCCCGATAGCTTTCAGCAGGAAAATCAAATAAAAAACCGGCCTTTTACCTGCATTTGCGACAAAAGAATTTTATTGTAGAAGTTTATCAACAGGACTTAGCCTCCTACCTGTCCATCAAGATCGCTTCCTGTTCTCCCAAGTTTAGTATTTTCAACACTTCTGCGTGCCGGGCCTTCAGAAACGGTTTTTAATAAACTTTCGTCCAGACCTGTTTCTTCTGTTGCGGGCTGTTGCTGAGCACCCTGGTTTGGATTTCTTTGTTCATGATCCAATCGCTCCGAACGCTCATTGTTCTCTTTGTTATTTTTTTTATTCATTTTTGACATATTGCCTCCTAGTTTTTTTAATGATTACTACCTCTTCCCCGGTTACTGCCACCGTCTGATCCGTTGGGACCCCTTCCTACTCCGTCGCGGTTTCTGCGCTGACTCGGAGTTTCATGTTCGGGAATCCTTCCTTCCTGATTTTTCTGTGTTGAATTGACAAGCTTTTTCGCATCATCATTTTTCTTATTTCGCATAGACTCATTTTTGTTGCATCTAAAGGGCGGAAAAAACTATGCCTAAAATGGTATTTACGTGAATAATATGCGCAGCAGTTGCAGCAGGAGGTTGCTGCAGAACCAGCTGCTCCTGCTCATCATGTTGTTTTGGACTTTGAAGGAATGCATTCAATGAAGATCATGCAGGCAAGGTCGAAATGCTTTCATCAAATTTTAAATGTATTTATTTTAGTTGATTACCTCAGGACGCGGGCAATTTCACGGCCAGCAGCTGCTGCTGAAAAAGGAAGAAGTAGGAATTCATGACTCAACTCCAAATCAATATTTTATAACATTAATCTTAAATTGAATAATGGATTATAAGGTTCCGCCGCTTACAAAGATTGGTCATGTACATTTAAAAGTGGCTGACCTTAAAAGATCAATTGATTTTTATACAGGTGTATTGGGTTTTGAGATAACACAATTTTTCGGCGATTCAGCAGTTTTTGTTTCTGCTGGTGGCTATCACCATCACATCGGCCTCAATACCTGGTACAGTAAAAATGCACCTCCTGCTCCTGAACATACTGCCGGCCTTTTTCATGTAGCAATTTTATATTCCGAAAGAAAAGAGCTCGCTGCTATTGTGAAACGTCTTTCTGATCATGATTATCCACTTACAGGCGCCTCCGATCATGGAGTTTCCGAAGCTGTTTATTTAAACGACCCTGATGGCAACGGACTGGAATTGTACTGGGATAAACCAAAAGATTCATGGCCAATGAAAAATGAAAAACTGGAAATGGGAACATTACCGCTTGACCTTGAGGGTTTGATGAAAGAACTGGAAGGGAGGGTTAAGGGTTGAGGAATTTGTTGATAAAATCTTGATTTATTATTGTGAGTTTAAACGTTTTTTTCAAGAAAAAAGGTGGAAGAGGCATTTAACCATTGAATTCATTTATAATCCTGCAAAAATCATTTCGGTATGCTTATGCCAATTCAGAAATCTTTCCCCGAACAACAGTGATTAACTATTAATCAAAACCCACATGATGACTTCCACATCAAACATACCATCAAAAAAAATTCACTCATCGGAGAGCGAATTTTTTGTTCATTATTTCACCTGATCCCTACACTTTTTCATTGGGGGAAAAATTTCAATGAAATATTTTACAAAATTACCTGGCGGGCAACCATCAGGTCTCTTCCGTTCGTAAGCTGAATGATGTGATTCCCTTTTGCATTTGCAGAAAAAGCCATTGTACCATTCACCAGGTTCATTTTGGTTTCAGAAATTACCTGGCCATTCAAAGAAACAATACGCAGTGTAACAGTTTCACTTCCAGTTCTGCCAGACATCACTACAATTTTACCATCTTTCGCAATAATATTAATGGAGGCCAATTCAGATTTAAATTGAACGGTTTTGATACTTGTGTAAGCAGTTTTCCCGTCCTGATCTACCTGCCTGATTCTGTAAGAAACTACAGCCGCACCAGGATTTCTATCAGTGAAAGCATAATTTTTTATTGTAGATGAATTGCCCGCTGCTTTTACGCTCCCAATAGAAGAAAAACTACTTCCATTTGCACTTCTTTCAACAATGTACTCACTTGCATTGATCTCTTCAGAAGTAGACCAGTTAATCACCACGGTACCTGATTGTTGTGCAGCAGAAAAGCCAATGAATTTTACTGGCAAAACAGTTTCTGAAAAAGGCAAAAAACCATTTGATCCGAAATTTGCGTAGGCTGGGCCGGTCACATCGGCCATATTTCCCTGGAACACCACACTGTTACCAATGGCTAAGCTTTGAGATGGCGTTCCCGTTCCACTTATTGAACCCCCTGTAAATATCCTTACAAAGCTATTTACGTGAAAAAACAGTTTGCTACCGGAACTTTTAAACTTAAGCTTTCCATAAACCAACATAAGGATGGCTCCATTAGAAAGGTCGATGTTTTCGTCAACGATTACAGTGATACCAGAAGCGATTACAACGGTATCTCCAGGTTGAGGGTTCCTGTTTTTATCCCAGGTATTATTAGAACTCCAGTTGCCATTATTATTAATTGAAGTAATCTTTTCGCCGGCAATTGAATTAGTGGTAAATACGAATACGGCAATGAGGGTAATTAAAGTTTTCATGATACTGATAGTTTATTTTCTTAGGGTTGTGATTCTAAAAACAACTAAGGTTTACTAAGTGAATCTCCTTACTCGTTTCTAACGTGATGCAAAAGTATAAGCGACCTCGAGTTTTTGCAAGTGTTTTTACTAGTTTTTTACGTAAAAACACTGGATATTTTTACTTGCCAATTATAAATTGCTTAAAATCAAATAAATAATTAAGAAAATGTGGATAAGGTTTTATACCTAGAAAAGCTTAAGGATCCATGCTAAGTGCGTTTTTGGAACTCTACCATTTATCAGCACTTATCTGATGGCATAATTTTTCGCCCAGGTATAGAAAACATGATATGTCCAGACAAGTTCCAGTACAGCCTGAAAAAAATCCTTTAAATGACCCGTCCCGGGCTCAAACCGGTAATGCCAGCAATCCCTCTCCTGATGGCAATCAACCATCTTCCAATCAATTATTGGATGAAAAGGCTGATACCTATATCAGAGAAGCAGGGAATATTGAAGATCTGCCAGATGCAAATGAGCAAGAAGATATGGAACAGGTGATCCGTAACCAGGAATAGGCTCAACGCTCCCGGATGGCTCTTTTGTGAAAATAACTTCAACAAATGAGGAAAACACCTTTTATTGCAAACCCCTGTAATAGAATTTTACACTATCAGCGCTGATACGGTGAATGCCGAAAACCGGTGAAAGAGAGTAGGCGTAAAATTCTAAAAAATGAGCAAAATTATTTTATCAGGCGTCCTCCTGCTGGCTATGTTCCAGGGGTATGCACAACCCAACAACCCATTCAATCAAAGAGGCCTCGATTATCTGCGATCGGTTGAAATAGTCAAAGCCGATATTGATGCGGGCAAACAGCTTGAGCTGGATGAAGCCACCATCAGTCATTATTCTCAGATTATTCCATTGAAACACGAGGTGACGCCTGAACTGGCAGCCGAAGTGGCAAGTGCTTTAAAAAATCCGGAATTCAATTTCATTGAATCGGTTCAATCCTCTTCCTTATCCGAATTCACCAAAGAAACACTTGTAAGCCTGGTTGTCAATTCAAAACCGGGAGATCAGGAGTCGTACAAGAAATTTCTTGTAGAAAAGACAAATGAAATTTTATCCGGCCCCGTTAGAGAGGATGAAAAAGAATTCTTGTTGACACAGGTCGCCATTGTTTACAATGTTGCTAACAACGATAGCAATACAAAATGCTATGTCACCAGTGAGAGATATCAGCAGGAAATTGATTGTGTTACTTATGGTGTTGTCACAGGAGCTTATATTGGCTTCACCCTGTGCGGCCCATGGTGTGCCCTGGGAGGAGCGATTATTGGAGGATTTCTCGGATCATTATCTTAAAACCCAAGCTGCAATTTTTTATAAATTGCAGCTTCCTTTTTTTTATTATGAAACAGCTACTAATCATTGCCTTTGTCCTGCTGCTGGTATCCGGATTAAAAAGCCAGCAATTACGTATTGATGCAAATGCAGGAATTGCAATCGTAGAATTTCCACATTCCAAAAGAATTGTTTTATCAAACGCTTTCAACCTTGGATATGAATTTATAAGCAGCAGCAGCACCTGGCAGTTTGTAATTACTCCAGGAATTTTAAGACTCGCTTATGGGTTTGATGATACTTCCGCAGCAAATCATTTTAATCAAATGATTTTTCTGACCTTGACGCCTACAATAAAAAAATATTCCAGCATTTCCAGGCGCTCATCTGCATTTATGGAATTTGGCATTTATGGAGCCCACCTCCTGACCAATAAAGATCAGATCAATAGTGGAGGCACCTTAACGGAAAACAAAATAAATAATGCGGGTTATAATTTTGGATTATTTACAAAGTTTGGATTTAAAACAGCCTTCTCCTCAAAACTTTTTGTTGACATACACCTTTCAGGTCAGAAAGAATTAGCCAATAAATACAGTAACCCTTTAAATAAAGTTTCCTTTAACCAGATAGGATTAGGATTTTCTATTTACAGAAGTTTATGAAATACTGTTTCGTTTTTTTTACCTGTCTTTTTTACCTCTCTGTTCAATCACAGGAAAGAAAGAATATCCAGAAAATTAAATCACAAATAAGTCTCTCTGAAAACAAGATCTATATTCTATGCAGGGGTACGAAATCAAAATCAGGCTTGATTGCCCAAAAATTCAATATCGCAGATAAAAACATTACGCATATTGGAATTGCCTATAAACAAAACCAACGTCTTGTTATTTTCAATGTAGTTGATGAACGAAACCACATAAATGCACTAGTGATCGATTCCCTTGAATCATTTATCACGCAGGATACCTATTACCTCAGTATCTGGGAAGCAGGGAATAGCCCGGAAGATTTTAACCGGATGCGAAAATTGCTGAATCATTTCAGAACAAAAAAAATTTATTTTGATGCATCATTTAATATCAGGAATGATGATACACTATACTGTTCTGAATTCACTGCTGCCATATTAAATGCTGCCTTTCCTCCAGCCAACAGGTATCCGCCAACTCTTAAAAACCTGGATGATCGATTCTACCAGCTTTTTCTGCGCCGAAAAAAACTGGAATATTATCCCGTTGATTTTTTCCAGGCGAGTGGCTTGTTCAGGAAAATATTTGAAGTGAGGTTTTAATTGCGAAATCTTCCTTTTCAAGTGCGTACCCTACGCCCCATTATCATATGTTCAGAATGAAGGACCGCTGAGTCATATAAAAAAGCACTCCCTCAAGAAACCTCGCAGGCTAATTCCTGCCTTGGGTAAACCAAAAAACGAAGTTGATTAATCCTTTTTTTCTACCGGTTCCAATTTGAAATAACTTACAAGAAACCGGTTATTAATCACTTCGCCCTGCACACGCGCCTTTCTAATAGCATTACAAAATCCATCTTCGTCATGGGCATCGCCATGATCATCTATTTCTGTACCATCAACAAACCATGCTTTTCCATCAAGGCGCACCGCAAGATTGCAACCCTTGCCTTTTAATCCAAATTTGCATTGTCCGCAGGAAGTTTCTACCACTTCCAGTTTTTTAGTGGAATCGGGCGTTGACCTTAGTGTTGATTTTTGTCCAAAAGCAGTCGTACTTCCCAAAACCATGGCCAGAAAAATGATCAGTGCCTTCATAAAAAAAATTATGCAGCAAAACTAAGCATATCCCTTCAGGCTAAATTGGTTTCCTTCCTTAACAATTATATGCAGATGTTAATGCTAAACACATTAGCATTCCCTACCTTTGTTCAATGGCAATTGCAAGAGCGCAACTACTGGAAACTTTTCAGAAAGAATACAGCAAACTCAACCTACAGCAAAAAAAAGCAGTTGACAAAATTGACGGGCCGGTGATGGTTATTGCAGGACCGGGAACAGGTAAAACCCAGATCCTTAGCGTTAGGATTGGAAAGATCCTTCTGGATACCGATGCGCTCCCCTATAATATTCTTTGTCTCACTTATACCGATGCAGGCGTGTTGGCCATGCGCAAACGATTGCTTTCCATGATTGGACCGGAGGCTTATTCTGTACCGATTCATTCATTTCATTCTTTCTGCAACATGGTGATACAGGAAAACAGGCATCTGTTTAATAAAAAAGAATTACAGCCCATAAATGAGCTGGAACAGGCCCAATGCCTGATGGAATTGATCGATGGTCTTGAAGAAGGCAATCCTCTTAAACGCTACAAATCCGATGCTTATTACGAAGCCGGATTTTTAAAAGAACTTTTTTCTGCCATGAAGCGCGAAGGATGGAACCCGGATTTTTTAAAGGACCGCATTGAAGAATATGTAGACCAGATTATACCTGAAACTTTTTATAATAAAACAAAAGCGAAAAAAGGCGTTCATGAAATAACCGTAGAAGGCAGGCGCGAAATTGATAAAATGGAAAAGCTCAAAGCTGCCGTTCAGGCATTTGATCATTATCAGTCCATATTAAAAGAAAAGCAGCGATACGATTTTGATGATATGATCAACTGGGTGATCGGTGTTTTCGAAACACACCCCGATGTTTTGTTGCATTACCAGGAAACCTTTCAATATTTTCTTGTGGATGAATACCAGGACACCAGCGGATCGCAAAACAAACTGGTGGAATTACTGGTAAGCTATTGGGAAAGTCCTAACCTTTTTGTTGTAGGTGATGATGACCAGAGTATTTACAGGTTTCAGGGCGCTAATATGGAAAACATGCGGCAACTGGCCCGCAGGTATGAAAAAGATTTATTGCGCGTTGTACTTACAGAAAACTACAGGAGTGTGCAACCCATACTGGATGCTGCACACCTTTTGATCAGCAACAACCAGCAACGACTCGTAAATGAATATCCCGACCTGGAAAAAATTCTCACAGCAGCCAGGCTAAAAGACCTGGAACTGCATCCTGTTATCCGCAAAGTCTGCAGCGAATTTGAAGAGAACATTATGGTGGCGGAAGAGATCAGGAAACTTGTGGAAGAAGGAATTGCACCTGGCCGTATTGCCGTTATTTATAAAGAACATAAATCCGGAGATGAACTTCAGAAATTTCTTCAGCTTCAAAACATTCCTTATTACAGCAGGAAATCGGTGAACCTTCTGAAAGACCCGTTTATTAAAAAAATCATCTGCTATATAAAATGGACCATCGCTGAAAGAGAAATTCCATTCAGTGGCGAACAATTTCTTTTTGAGATCCTTCACCACAACTTTCACAATTTACCTGCACTGAAAATTGCTACCATCTGTCATGCGGTCAATGCAAACCGTCGCGGCTCTGCGGGTGCAAAATCATTATTTGAATACCTCGGCGAACAATCCAGGCTGGAGGGAGGCAAACTTTTTTCTGCGGATGAACAGACAGACAAACTCGTAAAGGTTTACGGCTTATTGGAACAACTTTTACAAGATGTTCAGAACATTCCTTTATTAAAATGGCTTGAAATTTTATTTAATGAAGCCGGCATCCTCAGCTGGATCATGAACCAACCCGAAAAAGGATGGCTGATGCAATTGCTGAACGGGTTTTTTGATTATGTACAGGATGAATGTCGCAGGAATCCCGACCTTGACCTTACAGGTTTGATTAAACAGATTGAACTGTTACAGGAAAACAATCTATCCATACCATTGGTTCAAACCAGCGGCAATGAAAAAGGCGTTAATCTTTTGACCTGTCACGGATCAAAAGGACTCGAATATGAATATGTTTTTTTTATGGGGTGTTACTCCAATCTCTGGGAATCCAAGAAAAAGTACAACCAGGGATACAAGCTGCCTCCTAATGTATTTACTAAGGAAACCACTGAGGAAAAAGAAGAGGAATTGCGCCGTTTGTTTTTTGTTGCTGCAACCAGGGCGGAAAAATATCTTTACATTTCTTTCCCCTGTTTTGGCAATGATGGAAAACAACTGGAACCTTCGAGGTTCCTTGCGGAAATGGCGGGTAATCTTACGATTGAGGATTACCCTGTTTCTGAAGAACTCAAATTAAAATATGCCACATTCAGGTATGGAATGATTCAGCAACCGGAACTTGAAAAAGCAGAAGGTGATTTCATTAACCAGCTACTGTCCAATTTTAAAATGAATGTTACTGCGCTCAACAATTATCTTGAGTGTCCCGTAAAATTTTATTACAACAATCTTGTACGCATTCCTTCCGCAACTTCTGAGGCCGCGCAATTTGGAAGCAGCATGCATGAAGCCCTGAGTTTTTTTTACAATAAAATGATGGACCAGGGAAAGATCTATCCACCAAAGGAAGTTTTGATCAACCGTTTCAGATGGGATATCACCAACCGAAGGGAGGTTTTTACCCCTGAAAGCCTGGAAAGGTTTACTGAATATGGCGTAAAATGTCTTCTTGCGTTTTACGATGCTTATTTTAAAGGCAGTGCAGGTGATTTTGTTCGAACGGAAGTTCCCATGGAAGCTTTGCTGGATGGCATTCCACTAAAAGGTTTCGCCGACAGGCTGGAATATTGGGGCAATGAAGTGGAGATCACGGATTTCAAAACCGGAAGCCTGGAGAAATCAAACTTCCGTCACGAATTTGCGGAACAGGAACATCATAAAAAACCGGAAGGCGGTAATTACTGGAGACAGGCAGTGTTTTATAAAATTTTATTCGACAGGCAGAAATCGAAAACCAAGGACCTCCGGGGCATACAGTTTCTTTTCATCGAACCCAATAAGAAAAATGAGTTCGACCAGAAAAAGATCCTTGTTACCCAGGAAGGAGAAGAATTTGTAAAGAACCAGATTCGCAACGCATGGGAAAAGATCCAGCAGCATGAATTTCACAAAGGCTGTGGTAAGCCGGAATGCGACTGGTGCAATTTTGTGAAAGACCATAAGATCTATGTGCAGATACATGAAGTGGAGGAAGAAGCGCAATTTATCAAAGTGATGGAAGCATCCTAGTTTAGTAATCATTAAACTTTTCATTTCCTTAGCAAAGGGCTTCGTTTCTTTCCTTTATGTTTGCCCCTTATGAAGCCGCTGGCCTTATTGTTTAGCATGATTTTCCTGGTTATTGTATTGCTTTGGGGACCATCATGCGCTAATATAATTCCTCCTGCTGGCGGTCCCAGAGATAGTTTGCCTCCGGTATTGATTTCCGCAACTCCAGGTGATTCTACATTAAATTTCAATAGTGACAGGATCGTTTTTGAATTTGATGAATATGTAGACCTCCAGGATGTGGCTGCCAATGTATTGTTCACACCCACTTTCGAAAGAAACCCTGAACTGGCCGTAAAAGGCAGAACCATTACCGTAAGGTTCCGCGAACCCCTTGAAACGAATACCACCTATACTTTAAGTTTTGGTAATGCCATCCGCGACATTAATGAGAGCAATGTGCTGAGAGGTTTTACCTATAGTTTTGCAACCGGACCGGTAATGGATTCGCTGGAACTTGCAGGCAGGGTAGTGCTTGCCCAAAATGGCAGGATCGATTCTACACTCATTGTTGTTTTGCACCGCGATCTTACAGATTCCGCCGTATTTGCGAAACGGCCGCCCTATGTTTCCAGGGTGGATGCGAATGGCAATTTCAGGTTTAGAAATCTTCCGGATACAAGATTTGCTGTTTATGCAATTGGCAATGCAGGTATCAGCAGGAGATACCAGAGAAGTGACCAGTTGTTTGCTTTTACCGATAGTGCCGTCAGGGCTGGTACAAATGACACCATCCTGCTTTATGCATACAGTGAAAAAGTTGCCCAGCCTTCCGCACCTGCAGTAAACCTGAGAAGCGGAAGCGGAACTTCACGCGATAGGCTCACGTTCACCACCAACCTTAGCAACAACCGGCAGGATCTTTTAAAACCACTGGAGCTTACCTTTCAGACACCGTTGAAAGTGTTTGATCCTTCAAAGATCAACCTCACTACGGATAGTACGTTCAACCCTGTAGAACACAGTTTCGTGTTAGACACCTCTTCGCGCATCATCAGGGCTCAAACCCAGTGGCTGGAAGGCAGAAGCTATAACCTTGTCCTGGATCGTGAATTCGCTGAAGATTCCCTCGGAAAAAAATTGTTGAAATCTGATACGCTCTTTCTTACTGCAAATAAAACAGCGGATTACGGATCCCTCACTATAAAAGTTCGTGATGTTTCCGCGGATGAAAACCCTGTACTGCTTTTTATCCAAAACGACCAGGTAATACAATCGGCACCCCTCGTTAACGGAAGTTTTTCACAGCCACTGTTTTTACCTGGCGAATATGAAATAAGAATTTTATTCGACAGGAATAATAACGGCACCTGGGATCCGGGAAAGTTTTTTGGTGAAAGGAGACAACCGGAAATTATCAGGCCCATTGAAAGAAAGATCACCGTTAAACCAAACTGGCAAAACGATTTTGAACTTGGATTATGATCAACAAAAAAAATGATATCCTGTTAGTGGCTTTCAAACCTTTGAATATTTGCTAACCAAATCCTTTATGGGTCTTAGTTTCACTTAAATTTGCACCTTATGCAATTCTCTTCGGTGCTTCTTGAAAATGCGGTCAATGAATTTGCCAGGCTCCCCGGTATTGGTAAAAAAACAGCCCTGCGCCTGGTACTTCATTTATTAAAGCAGGAAAGCAGTGAAGTAGCCCATTTCAGTGAAGTGATCAGTCGCATGCGCAGCGAAACCCGTTTTTGCAAACGTTGTCATAATGTAGCAGATACAGAACTCTGTTCTATATGTTCGAATCAAATGCGCAGACAGGACATGATCTGCGTAGTGGAAAACCTGCGTGATGTTATAGCCATTGAAAGTACCCAGCAATACAATGGCAATTATCATGTATTAGGTGGTGTTATTTCACCTTTGGATGGCATTGGCCCTAACCAGTTAAATATCGAAACCCTTGTACGTCGTTTTGAAAATGAAACTGTTTCGGAAGTGATCTTTGCTTTGAGTCCGACCATACAGGGTGATACAACCATTTATTACCTCCAGAAAAAATTACCGGCAACCATTAAATTTACCACCATTGCCCGCGGTATTGCATTTGGTGGCGAGTTGGAATATGCTGATGAAATGACCCTGGCCAGGAGTCTTCAGAACCGGATGCCTGTGGATTCTTATATGTCTAAATAGCCTGTACTTTTAGCTGGAACCATTGTTCTGATTATTTTACTACCTTTGCTCCCGCAGGCGGATTTGTTTATTGTTCGGCCTTAACGGAACTAATAAACGTAGAAACTTTCTAAGGGTTTCCTTCGTTTTGTTAGCTCCTGTTCCAGCCATAACCTTTCAGGTTTACAATTTTCAGCTTCGTTATCAACGCAAACAGCAGGCACAGCTATTGCATAAAAAAATCTACCGATGGGTAATATACATGAAGCCTTGAAACAAAGGATCCTGGTGATTGATGGCGCCATGGGTACCATGATACAGCGCTATAAACTGGAAGAAAATGATTATCGCGGAGAAAGGTTTAAAAACTGGCCCTCCGACCTAAAAGGCAATAATGATCTTTTAAGTCTTACCCAACCACAGATCATTCAATCCATACATAAGGAATACCTTGAAGCGGGTGCAGACATTATTGAGACCAATACGTTCAATGCACAAAAAGTTTCCCTTGCTGATTATGGAATGGAGTCTCTTGCTTACGAGTTGAACCTTGAATCAGCAAAGATTGCCAAAGCCTCACTTACTGAATGGCGTGCTGAAGATCCATCCATGCGCAATGATCATGGCTGGGTGGCTGGTGCCATAGGCCCAATGAATAAAACACTCTCACTTTCTCCGGATGTAAACAATCCAGGTTTCAGGGCACTGCTTTTTGATGAAGCTGTGGAAGCCTATTATGAACAGGTATCCGGATTAATTGACGGCGGTGTGGATCTGTTGCTGATAGAAACCATCTTCGATACACTCAATGCCAAAGCGGCCATTTTTGCGGTGAAGAAATATTTCAGGGAAAAGAATGGAACAGCGTTCCCATTGATGATCAGCGGAACCATTACAGATGCAAGCGGACGTACACTGAGTGGACAAACACTGGAAGCTTTTTATACTTCCATCAGGCATGCGCGTCCGATCAGTATTGGTTTAAATTGTGCACTTGGTGCAAAGGAAATGCGGCCGCATGTTGAAGAACTCAGCCAGATCGCTGAATGTTTTACTTCTGCTTATCCAAATGCCGGTTTACCAAATGCCATGGGCGAGTACGATGAACATCCGGAGGAAACAGCAGGGTTTATTGAAGAATGGGCTAAAGCGGGTTTTGTAAATATCGTTGGCGGTTGTTGCGGTACCACACCTGATCATATCAGGCATATCGCGGAACAGGTAAAAGGTCTGAAGCCCCGTACGCGGCCTTTGGTTGAGGATAGCTTAGGGGAGAAAAAAACGGATGAAGAATTGGTTTTATCCTAATGGATGTGGTAAGACTTTACCCATTTTTGTTTCATGGAAAATACAAATGGAAAATGTTTGAACCACGGAGACACCGAGACACAAAGAAGCACAGAGTTTAAACCTATGTCTCAAAGGGAAAAATGGCTAGAATATCAAATCATTGGAATCGCCATTTCAATTCATAAAGAACTTGGACCAGGGCTTTTGGAAAGTGTGTATGAAAAATGTATCTGTTATGAATTAGGCTTAAGAAATATTCCGTTTAGAAGACAGGAAAAGGTAGAACTGATTTGGAATGGATTGGTAATTGATGAAGGTCTTCGAATTGATATACTCATAGATAATTTAATTGTGATAGAACTAAAAGCACAGGAAACGATTCATCCTGTATGGGAAGCGCAACTATTAAGTTATTTAAAATTGACAAAAAAACGCCTGGGCTACATAATAAACTTCCATGTTCCCTTAATGAAAAATGGAATTAAAAGAATGATACTATAACTCTGTGAACCTCTGTGTCTCTGTGCCTCCGTGGTTCAACCAGTAGAAAAACAATAAGTAAATGACCGAAGAAATAATAATAAAACCCTATCTCCGCCTAGCAGGCCTCGAAGCACTCACGATTCGTCCGGAAACAAATTTTATCAACGTAGGAGAACGCACCAACGTAACCGGATCAAAAAAATTCGCCAGGCTCATTCGCGAGAATAAATATGAAGAAGCCCTCAGCGTAGCACGCCAGCAGGTGGAAAACGGCGCACAGGTGCTGGACGTGAACATGGATGATGCCCTGCTTGATGGCGTGGATGCCATGACCACCTTTCTTAACCTGCTGCAGGCAGAACCTGATATTGCACGCATACCCATCATGATCGATTCTTCAAAATTCGAGATCATTGAGGCCGGACTGAAATGCGTACAGGGAAAATGCATCGTCAATTCCATTTCACTTAAAGAAGGTGAAGAAAAATTTATTGAACAGGCAATTACCTGCCAGGCCTATGGCGCGGCCGTGGTAGTAATGGCTTTTGATGAGCAGGGACAGGCAGATAACCTGGAACGCAGGATCGCCATTTGCGAACGTGCATACAAGATCCTAACCGAAACCGTAGGCTACGAACCGCAGGACATCATTTTCGACCCAAATATTTTTGCCGTTGCTACCGGTATTGAAGAACACAATAATTATGCAGTGGATTTTATTGAAGCCACGAGCATCATTAAAAACAAAATGCCAAGGGTTAAAGTCAGTGGTGGTGTCAGCAATGTTTCCTTTTCCTTCCGCGGTAACGATCATGTGCGCGAAGCCATACATGCTGTATTCCTCTATTATGCAATTCGTGCAGGGATGGATATGGGCATCGTGAATGCAGGACAACTGGTAGTGTATGATGAAATTGAACCAAAGCTGAAAGAACTCTGCGAAGATGTGATTCTTAATAAAAGACCAGATTCAACTGAGAGGCTGGTGAATTTTGCAGATACGGTGAAAGCAAAAGGAAAGGTAGAGGTGAAAGACGAAGCCTGGCGCAACGGAACTGTTGAAGAAAGACTGAAACACGCACTGGTAAATGGAATCACAGAACATATTGAAACAGATACTGAAGAAGCCAGGCAAAAGTACCCGCGCCCTCTTGAAGTAATCGAAGGTCCGCTGATGGCAGGAATGGATGTTGTGGGTGATCTTTTCGGAAGTGGCAAAATGTTTCTTCCACAGGTTGTAAAAAGTGCAAGGGTCATGAAAAAAGCCGTTGCTGTTTTAACACCCTTCATAGAACAGGAAAAAGAAGACCGTTTCAAAGCACATGAAGCTGCCGGCACTAAAAGTGAAGAGGTGGCTGGTGCTGCAAAAGTTTTGATGGCCACAGTAAAAGGAGATGTACATGATATTGGTAAAAACATTGTAGGTGTGGTACTGGGTTGTAATGGCTATGATGTAATTGACCTGGGTGTGATGGTGCCTGCAGATAAAATTCTGGATGCCGCCCAAAAACAAGCAGTTGATGTGATTGGATTGAGTGGATTGATCACGCCATCATTGGATGAAATGGTGCATATAGCAAAAGAAATGAAGCGTCGAAATATGAAACAACCCTTGCTGATCGGCGGCGCTACTACTTCCAGAACACATACCGCTGTAAGGATCGCGCCGGAATATGATGGCGGTGTGGTTCATGTGCTGGATGCTTCCAGAAGTGTGACCGTGGTAAGCAATCTTTTAAATAAAGAAAGCAAAGAAGGATTTCTTGCCCAGACAAAAAAAGAATACTATGACCTCGGACAACAGTTTTTAAATAAACAGAAACATAAGGTTTCAATTCCTTACGAAGAAGCGGTTGTAACCAAGGAATATTTCGACTGGAAAAATTACAAACCCGTGAAACCCGCTATTGACAGCGTAAAGGTTTTTAAAGATCATGACCTGGCTACTATAGCAAGGTATATCGACTGGGGACCATTTTTTATCGGTTGGGAAATGCCGGGACGTTTTCCCGAAGTATTAACCGACAAAATTTTTGGAATAGAAGCTACACGTTTATATAATGATGCACAGGCTCTTGTTGCGCAGATCATAAAAGAAAAATGGTTCTCGGCAAATGGCGTGATCGGTTTCTGGCCGGCAAACAGCAATAACCGTGATACAGTGATCCTACAGACAGAAGAAGGGGTTGTGCATCTTGAAAGCCTGCGCCAACAAATGAAAAAAGCCGTTGGACAGCCTTCTTATTCACTTGCTGATTTTATTAAACCAAAAACAGCTGATGAATCAGGTAAAACAGATTACATGGGTGCTTTTGCAGTAACCATTCAGGGTGCAAGGCAACATATAGATCGTTTTGCAGCAGAAAATGATGAATACAACAAGATCATGGTGCAGATACTTGCAGATCGTTTTGTGGAAGCTTTTGCAGAATGCCTTCATGAAGCGGTCAGAAAAGAATATTGGGGTAATGCAAAAGATGAAAACCTTTCAAATGCCGAATTGATCCGCGAAGGATATCAAGGCATTCGTCCTGCACCTGGTTACCCTGCCTGTCCGGACCATACTGAAAAACTCAAGTTGTTTTCTTTGCTGAAGGTGACGGAAAATATTGGCATAGAACTAACCGAAAGCCTGGCCATGAATCCACCGGCATCTGTTTGCGGATGGTATATCGCGCATCCGCAAAGCCATTATTTCGGACTTGGAAAAATTCAGCGCGATCAGTTAGAAGACTATGCAAAAAGAAAAGGAATGTCTGTGGAAGAAGCAGAAAAATGGTTAAGACCCGTTTTTGATTAATAGTGAATCACTGTTGTTCGGTAAAAGTATTCCTGAATGGCATAACCATAACGAAATTGATTTCTGCAGGATTATAAACTAATCCAATGGCTAAATGCCTCTTCCACCTTTTTTCTTGAAAAAAAAGATGGAGCCCCTCCTGCACTTCGATTCGGGGGCCAGATACCTTCGGACGATTGCGCAAGGGAACGCTCCGAAAAATAAAAACAGGTTCAACACCCTGCGCTCTGGTTATTTAAAAGTCTGGATGCGCTGTATTGCTCCATCTTAGGTATGTTGATTCTTCAAGTTCCAAACAGGAGGCGAAACAGCCACCCTAATGTTGTAAGAGAAAATCTCTGATAATGCTAAAAAATTAAACAAAATCAATTGAGCGATAGTGATTGAATCTCATTCCAAACCAAATAAGGGGGCTTCAAGTTTTAAAAACACAACAGCCTTCAAGCCCGGACAGCTCCAATTCAAGAATAAATATTTTTTTCCGGTTTGGCTGAATGCATATATGTCGCAGCTAAAAATAATGTCCCTTCGACGGAGCTAGAATGAATTAAATGAATTTTCTGCTATGGGAATGATGTTGCTAACACAGCTAGCCTAATGTCGCTGCCACGTAGCTGCGCTTTCGCGGCAAAAAAAATCAATCCACTAATACAAATGCAGCCCAGTCGGAAGCAGGATGGGTTTTACTCATAAAAGCCTGTGTGGCATTCAAAGCTTTTGAAGGAGTTATACCGGCAAAAAGGTTTTTATAAAACACTTCCATAAAAACGGCAGTTGGCTGATCAGGCACTTTCCATAATGAGATCAACAGATGGCGGGCACCACCCAGCTTTAAAGCTCTTGACAAACCGTCCACACCAAGATTGTTTCGAAGATCTCCCAAACCAGTTTCACAGGCGCTGAGTGAAATCAGATAACAGTTACGCAGATCCGCGTTTGCAAGTTCATAACCTAAAAGGTAACCATCATTTTCCGTGGTATGCTGTTCCGGATCATTGGCATTACTCATGGCAATGCCGCAACGGAACAATGGTTCATACCTGAGCGCTTCGCGGCTGAATTTTGAAGCATACGTTGTTGCGGCAGACGCACTGTCAAGATAAAATCCATGTGTTGCAAGATGGATGACATGGTACTGCTTTAATTCGTTCAAAAGTGAATCAGGAAAATTGTTGCCGGACAAGCTATTTGTTTTTAATCCGGCACTTGCAAAAACAGGCTGCAGAATGTTTACTTCCTTTTTTGTTCCGGGAAGATAATCCCAGTTGTATTCTTTTTTAAAAAGCCGGTTTACATTCAGTCTGTCGCTGTTTCCATAATGCAGGCCGCCAGCCAGCAAAGCCATAGCGTTTTTTTGGAGTTTCATGGGTGATCGAAAAAGTGAAGCAGAACCCGACAACTGGTTGAGTTGCAAATATTCGAACAGGTTTTTTGTTTTCCATTGTAAAGCAGCAAAAGAAATTCTGTTCAGCAAACCATCCTGCACCTGATACCATTCCGTTTTGTTTTGAACAAGCGGCCACAAAGGTTCCAGGATCAATGCAGCCAGTTTGTCCACGTCACCCTGCTTAAATTTTTTTTCACCGGGCTTTCCTTTCTTTGACAAGATCTTATTTCCCCTGTTTCCATCTACATTTATGGCAGCCGTTTGCTGTGAAGCAGCAGGATCATTCAACAGTTTTTCAATTTTTGATTCAGGATACAATTTAACAAGACTCATTTTACCTTCGGAAGTAATTGCATAAGCGCCATACCAGGCAGTGGAATCACTCAACCATTTATTATAACGCACGGTTTCCGTATAAATCTGTCCTGTTGAAAGTTTAGCAGCGATCTGTTTCCAGTCTGTTAGTTTGATCAAAGAATCCATACCAGCGCCTTCAAGTAATTCAAGCCACATAATATGGATCCGGTCTTTCATCAGTTGCCTTGTTGTTACATCGTATTTCAGGAATTTGGATTGCTGCACCACCAGGTTAACTTCCTGCCTCAGCGCGCGCAGTTTTTCTATGCTCTCCAGCGACCGGCCTGCCTGGTTTTTTTGAAGCAGCTCATTGGGAATGAGGTTACCATCAGCCAATAGATTTTTTAAAGAGAGGGATTGTGCAATTAATTGATCCTTGATCTCCGGATGTGCATCTGCCATACCGGAAAACAACAATTCATGATACACATCAAAATATCCTGATAGCCGCTGTTCATACAGGATCATCCTTTCTTCAGCCGACATCATCATAAAAGTGTGGCGTAACTGCCTCCCGGTATAAAAAATAAGATTGGTGAGAACTTTGGTATCGATCTTTTTTTCTTTATGCCACAAAGCCTTGAAATAAAATAGTTGCACAGGATAATAAAGATCTGGCAGTGTTGGAAGGTTCTCCATATCCACAATTGACTCCATTAAAAGTGTCGTCCACCAGTCGCCTTTTCTCGCCTTCATCAATGCGATCAGGTACTGCATGTGCGGCCATGACTTTGAACTATAAATAGGCGCATTAGAAGATCCGTCATCAAGGAGGGTAGTTTCATTTAATAATTTACCCAGCGAATCCCAGGCTCTCGGCTGGCCGCTTTCAACAAGTGTGTATACTTCCTCAATCCGCGCCTTCATAAACAATTCCCACCTGTTCATATAACGTTTGCTCACACTATCCGGACGGGAAGTTCTTTTTTTCAAAGACTGGCTAGTAGCCAGCGAACCCTCATAATTTCTCAGCAATCTTTCTGCACTCACCCTGTTTTCCAGTAACGATCCAATGGCATAAAAAAGCTCATCTTCAGAAAACACATTTTTGTCGAGGTACACACGCAGTCCCTGCATGATGATTTCCTTCTCATCCTGCCCGTTACCAACTGCATGGTAAACCTTTGAAAGTTTATCTACCAGTGAAAGAAATGCTCTTGAGGTGACCTCCGTGGATACTTTATGGATGGAAGCGTTTTCAATTTCATTAGGAATCAGGTCAAGCATTAAAAAAGATTTGAGCGGAAGAATCACCTGGCCTTCCTTGTGTTCATTTACAGCCCAGGAATGAAATCCATTCAGGATCTCCATGTAAACCTGGTAATAACCCCTGCGCAATGGCCGGTTGACAGATGCTTGATCATAATTATTCTTTTCAATACATACTTCCTTTATCTCCTTAATTCTGGAGATCAGGGTATTAAAAGTTTTTTTAAAATCATGATCGCGCAAACTGCGGTTGAAATCGGAATCAAGGTTATGTGGCTGAATAGAAACTGTATGGCCAGCATATTCTTTTGGATGCCGGTATTCATAAGGAAGGTCAAGCCATTGCTCCAGGTCACCTTTTGTGATTAGCCAGTCAACATATACCAGTGTCAGATCATCCATCGGCTCTTTTGAATCATTATACATAAGCATGTAATATTCATAAGATGCCAGTTTGTTTGAAATGAAGTATTCCTTTTCTTCCAGTTTGGCCTGTGCATAATCTGCAAAAAGGTAACGGAAATTGGATTGTTTTAATTTATTCCGGATGGAGGTACGGAACATACTGTCCAAAGCAAGCCATTCCCCCATTCGTTTATGCTGGTAGTGGAGGTACATAACGTTATAAAATGCAGAGGCGAAAGAATCTGCCAGCAAATGATCTGCATTTTTCAAAAGCGATGTTGCCTGATTCCGAAAACTTTGCTGGTTGTTCTTATTAAAATCATAGAAGGAAAGGAAAAGCGAAACAATACCACGGTAATAAGGGTATGCATCATTTAAAGATGCCATTTGCTGCTGCACGATGTGTAATTCACCAGCAGTTTTTGCACTGTCTTTTTGCTGATGAAATTGATAGGCATTATCAAGATGCACGTCAACTGTTCCTGAAATGGAAGGAAACTGTCTTTGGGAAATAGCTGTAAGGCTAAACAGCACAAGAATAAGCAGCAGATAGGGTCGCATTGGGATAAAACTAATTATTTTATTTCTTTCCCGCACTGTATCACAAAAACATTAACCATCCCATCTTCACCCTATTACCAATTTACAGATTGCAATATGCATTGCACGCTTAAGGATACAATAAATATTGTTTACGCATTAGTTTGTACTGGGAAAGGCCCGGTTCTCATGAACGCGGTTTCCTCTTCAGAAACACCGGCAATGATCTGTTGCTTGAATTTCGAAGTTCCTGCCAGTTTCAATATGTTCCCCCATTTGCCAGCTTTGGCTGAAATCAAAAAACTTTTCCTTGTTTGGATAAGCTGAATACATTTCCAACATCCATTGAATATTGATCTTTCCTGCCTTGCGATCTGGATCGGTATTATAATTTCTCAGGTCAAGTCCAAAACAAGCACTATCCTGGTGCAACGGGGTTTCTGATTTTCCCTGAATGCTTACCGGAGTGAAACTGAAGGCATATTTTACTTTTAGATCAGGCCCACCCAATACTGTAAAAGGCATATAGGTGCCACGGCCTTGCTAACTATGGTGCCCTCAAATAAGCAAAAGTGGCAGGTAAAGTTCCAGTTGATCAGCACAGTAAAAATGGGATTATCATCTGAAACGGGCTGCTGTGACGATACGCAGGCCGGCAGTACGGCTGCAAAAATTAGAATAAGTAGAAAGAAACACATAAAATAATTATGCATTATGGTAAGGCTATTTGACATGTATTAAAGGGTCTGGACAAAAGATCAGGAGCCTTGCTCCTCTGTATTTTCAGATTTGAGCTGTTCAAGTACAGCACTATACTTCACTTTACCATCATAAGCCTTAATGGCGAGCGGACCTCCTGAAAAAAGAGCAGTAAAAGTAAATGCTTCAAAAGTTAATTTATCTGCGTCATTGGAAATTTCCACAAGTTCAGAATCTTCAAGCGAGGAATAGCGCGACCTGATTATTTCGTTATCGATGATTTTTGCCACTTTCTTAAAACAATTGCATTGTAAAATTTATCCGCTTTCTTGTTTACTGGTCCGCTTTCTTTCTTCTCAGAATATTAATAAATTTTTCAGAAGTAGGAGTTGCACAAAAGTCCGGCCAGTCAACATGGTTTGTAGTGCCCAACATTGATATTTCTGATTCCTGGACCAGAATCAGTGCCGGATCATCGATGAGCACTTCGTCCACTAACACCCGGTATTTTCTTAAAGAGTCCGGCCAATTTAATTTATCCATCAGCTCTGTTAACCTATATAATTTAATATGCTTATGCGCATGGATAATGATGGCTCCATATTTTGCTACAGCATTGTCCCCTTTCAATACATCAATAGATTGAATGGCATCAGGGTGCATCACCAGTGCTTTAATGGATGTGAGCAATCCGTTAACCAGCACAAGCGGCGTGGAATCTGCATGGGAAGTTTCAGACTTTGACTGCGTTGCACCTTTAAATGCAAGCAGGATATAACAAACCAACAATAAAAAATGCATCTTCATATACCCAATTTAATAAAATACTCTCAAAAAAATTATGTTAATTGGGCGGGTGGTGCAACGTCTCCGGCAATTGCCTTGTCAGAAAGAATTCATCAATCAAAATTTATTTGTATGAAAAAAATTCCTTTTTTGCTTTTAACCATTTTGTTTATGGCCTTCCTTTCTTCCTGTACAAAATGCGACCCGGATTTTGTATGTACCCAGGAATTCAGATCCATTATTGTTAACCTCCAAAACGCTGAGGGACATCCTGTTGTACTCGATGAAGCATATACACAGCGAGCAGGCAGCACCCAGAACATTGTATTCAGCCAGCCAATGAATGATGGCAGTTATGTTGTTTTGGATGATTCTTACCATTCTTCGTTAGTAAACAGCGAAGCGGATTTTCATTTTATTGGTAAGAAGAACAACCAGGTAGTGGTAAACCAAATATTTCGCATTGCTGCAGATCAATGCCATATAAATAAAAAAACGGGTCCCGAAACAATAGTAGTTAATTAGTTTTTTCTGATTCACTATTGGTGGCGTAATTAAACTTTAATGTGCTGCAAACAACCGATTACCAATAGAGGCTAACCTGCTAAATACCTGTTCGATGTCCTGTAGCGTAGTGCGGTGCGAACAAATAGACAAACGGATCACCACACGGCCCTTTACCTTTGACGTCATAATAAATGCGAAACCCGAAGCCATGATCTCGTCAGTGATCTTTTGATTCAGCTGATCGAGATCATGATTTATTAATTCTGCATCCTGGTTCTGCAATGAAGCAGGAACAAAACGGAATGAATAAATAAAAAGCTCTGGTTGATGCATGGGTACAAAATCAGCGGAACTGCGCACCAGTCCATCAAGGTGAACTGCACATTGAATATTCTGCCGGAGTAATTTCTGATAGCCTTCCTTTCCATGGTATTTGATCGACATCCATACTTTCAGTGCATTAAAACCTCTTGACATCTGCGGACCATATTCAAAATAATCTTGCCCGGCATAATCTGTAGGCAGTGTTCCTTTTAAATAAGGTGCAGCAATTGAAAATGTATGGCGCAGTTTTTCGGGATGTTTCACCAGCAGGCATCCGCACTCATAAGGAATGTATAACCATTTATGCGGATCAAGCGTGACTGAATCTGCTTTCTCCAAACCACGGAACAAATGTTTTTTTTCCGGCAGCATGGCGCCAAATGCACCACAGGCACCATCAGCATGAAACCAGAGCTGGTGTGCCTGGCAGATCCGGGCAATTTCTTCTAAAGGATCTACCACACCTACATTGATCGAACCTACCTGCGCCACCACGCAATAAGGAATATGTCCTGCCTCCTTATCTGCAAGGATCATTTCTTCAAGCACCTGAACATTCATGGTGAGGTCTTCATTGCTGGCAACCCTCCTTACTGAATTGCTACCAAGGTTGGCCATTTCTGCTGCTTTTTCAATTGAAATATGTCCTTCGTGATCCGACATATAGACCAGGAACTTCACATTGCTGCCGGTTTGCAATCCATCACCCGTTGCGTTGTAATTATTATGGTTCTTTAAGGCAACCAGCAAAGCAGAAAAATTAGCAATGGTACCGCCACCCAGGAATAATCCTCCGCAATTTACCGGGAAGCCGATCAGTTCCGCGATCCATGCAATTGATCTCCTTTCAATTTCAGTAGCTGCCGGACCCGCTTTCCATCCACCAGAATTCATATTTACAGAAGTTGCGAGTGCAGAAGCAAACACCGAGATCATGTTACCGGAACCATTCACAAAACCAAAATACCTTGGAGAACCCAGGTGTGCAGCATGTGGAATGACCTGTTGGTTCCATTGATCAAAAATAGCAGAGGGCTCCTGTCCCCTGATTGGCAAATCTTCATTAAACACCTCCTGAATTCCCAGTGAACTGCTTTCAGATATTATGCGCCTTTCCCTGATAGAACTGAAATAATCGGCCATGCCGTCAACTACTTTATATCCCATTTCGTTAAATGCGGCAGGCGGCATAACCAGACTTACAAATAAAGGCTCGCCGCAAGGGATGATGTCTTTTTCCATTCTTTAATGTT
>MWWA01000041.1_pt1 | contig 45120 bp, 32 predicted proteins | sample 1047341 | NCBI WGS metagenome assembly MWWA01 (sample SAMN06349978, study PRJNA376086) | soil metagenome | isolation source: MS5-1 sample Antarctic (ecotone) soil | place: Antarctica | collected 2015-01-13
TGTGTGTACAATCCATCACCACTGGTACGCCATGTGCTTTCATAATGGGAATATTGCGATAATCAACTACCATATCCTGGTAACCAAAACTGTTTCCGCGTTCAGTTAATATCACTTTATTGTTGCCTGCCATTTTAATTTTTTCAACAGCAAATTTCATAGAGCCACCGCTTACAAACTGACCTTTCTTTACGTTTACAATTTTGCCGGTATTAGCTGCTGCAATCAGGAGGTCTGTCTGGCGACAAAGAAATGCGGGTATCTGTAAAATATCAACATAACCAGCAGCCATGGCCGCTTCTTCATGTGCATGTATATCCGTGGTAGATGGCAGTGAAAATTTTTGAGCAGCTTTTTGAATAATGCTTAAGGCTTTTTTATCGCCCAAACCAGTAAAGGAAGTTGCGCTGGTACGATTAGCCTTTCTGTACGAGGCTTTAAATACATAGAGAATTCCTAATTTTTTACAAATAGTTGAAACTTTCTCCGCTACTTCCATTACATTTTCTTCACTTTCAACCACACAGGGTCCGGCAATTAAAAAAAACTGTTGCGGATCATAAGTTTGATCTTTAAAAAGATCCTGTAAAAATTTTTCCATGGCGCAAAGATAAACGGAACTTACCTTTTTAAGGAGAGATGAACTTTTTCGGCCGGTTTATTTTCATCAATAAACTGCATGCAGAATAAAAGTTTTGTTTTTAACCAACGTTCTTCAAACATAACTTTTCATAGGTTTGCAAAACTTCAATTTCTATAGAATGGTTAGAGATAAAATTTTGGTGATAGGTGCCAGCGGACAGATTGGTGTAGAACTCACTCTTGCATTAAGGCAAATGTATGGTGAAGCAAGTGTAGTGGCTTCTGACCTTCGGGAGGAGAATCCGCTTTTGAAAGGTACAGGGCCTTATGTCAGCATGGATGTAATGAATAAAGAAATGCTGCATGTGCAAATCATCCGGCAAAACATCACCCAGGTTTATCACCTGGCAGCTATACTTTCGGCCACTGGTGAAAAAAATCCGGGGCTTGCCTGGCATTTAAATATGCAGGGATTATTGAACGTATTGGAAATTGCGCACGAAGAAAAACTGCATAAAGTTTACTGGCCCAGCAGCATTGCAGTATTTGGTCCCACATCTCCCAAACAACATTGCCCGCAACAAACCATCATTGAGCCTACAACAGTGTATGGCATCAGTAAATATGCCGGCGAGTTTTGGTGCAATTATTATTTTAACCGTTATGGTGTTGATGTAAGAAGTCTGCGTTATCCCGGGTTGATCAGTTATAAATCGGCACCGGGTGGTGGTACTACCGATTACGCAATTGAAATTTTTCATGAAGCACTGGAAGAAAAAAAATACACCAGTTTTTTAAAAGAAGATACTTATCTGCCGATGATGTATATGCCCGATGCAATAAAAGCGACTATCGAACTGATGGAAGCGGATGCAAAAAATATTTCTGTCAGAACATCCTATAATGTTTCTTCCATGAGTTTTTCTCCTAAAGAAATCGGGGAGGAGATCCGTAAACATATTCCTGAATTTACCATGGATTTTGCGCCCGATTACCGGCAAAACATTGCCGACAGCTGGCCGCAAAGCGTTGATGACAGTGTTGCCCGCAAAGACTGGGGCTGGCAGCATGAATATGATCTGGAAAGAATGGTGAAGGATATGCTGGGGAATTTAAAATAAAAAATTCTTCATATAATCTTATAAAAAAATGCAGTCCATCCGGACTGCATTTTTATTTGACATGTTTTAAAATTTAGATACTCTTACATCATATCTTCTTCATCCAGTTTGTACTGGCTTTTTATTTTGCGCATTACTTCGTCCATGCTTGGCCGGTGGTCACGTGGTTCCCAGGTGCCCTGTTCCCATTTTAATAGTTCATCATCAATATTTTTTTGCTGCATTTCCGTTAGTTTATGCACCAGCATATCGCTCATGGCTTTTTGTTTCTCGTAGAAAAGCTTTTTCTTTTCGTACACAATCTCTTTGCTTTTGCGGATGTCGTTTTCAGAGGCTGCCATCTGCAACAATTCTTCTTTTGCCAGGGCTACATCATAAGGTCCTACCGGCATAATTAATTTGGATAGAATGGGACCTGTTTCAATCAATATGATCAGTAAAGAGATCATGAGTGATGTCCAGAATACGCTGCTTTCTTCAGCAGATAAATCTGATAATGCTTTGTTGCGTTCCAAAAATCCGGTTCCTGCACCCAGTGTTGTTTGGTACTGGTCTTTTTTATTTTGAATGGAAGCCGTGGCATTCAGCAATATACTATCCTGTATGGCTACACTATTTTTAATATCCAGTAACTCAGGGGTATTTTGCAATAAATATTGATCGTAGGCTTCCTTTTTTAACCGGGTAATTCTTTCAATACCTCTTTGTCCCGAGCCACCAGTTCCATCGGCTTCCTGCACATAGGCCGATTGTAAATTGCGTAAGGTGTCTTCAATGGCTTGTTTACGGAGCAGCGTCCGGTCTCTTTCTGCTTTTGCATTTGTTTCAGTCGTAAGATTTTGCAATTGTAAAAGGCTGTCGTTATGCTGGGTTTTTTTGTGCATGTTTTCAACCATCTTCACATTGATCTCTTTTTCAAAGATCTTTAGTTCTAAAGGTCTTGCAATGGTAAAACCAATCAACAATGCCAGCATGATCCTTGGAACGGCCATCCAGATCTGTTTGTTTTTTGACAGGCCATATTTACGCATGGTAGAAACAAGGAAGCGATCAAAATTAAAAATGATCAGTCCCCAGATCAATGCAAAGGCTATGGTCCAAAGCCAATTATCAAAAATACTGTGAATAGCATAACCTGCAGATAAGGTAGCAAGAACAAATGTAGCAACCAGCACACCTCCTAAACCTGCATACTTGGTATGTTCTGTAGGATGTTCTTTTAATAATGGTTGATGAGCTCCTGCGCACCACCACCAGAAATTGTTCTTTGATTTTCTTTCTTTTTTCACCCCGAAAGAATCATACGTGTACAGGTCATCACCCTGAACTTTTTGTTGTTCATTCATAATTGAATGTTTAAATGAATAAAAGGTTGTTCCGGGGTTGAGTTGGAGACCTGAGATAAACGCATACGAACAGAAAATTGTATGCGGAATGCGTTAACAATTTAATAAAAAAACAATTAATACCGATTGGATTTTATAGTTAGTCCAACCGGTATCTACCAAAGCCAACCGCACAAAGGCTTTGCTTGAATTTCAGCCCCCGCACATTGCCCTGAAATGAAATTCAGTTTGGAATAACGAACGTTCAGGATTATTATTAAAAATTGCAGGTTGGAAATGAAGGCTTTAAATAGATGAAATTAAATATAGGCAAGGTTTTTACAATTGTAAAACATCCTTCATGCTAAAAACGCCTTTCTTATCATGAATAAATTCGGCAGCAAGAACTGCTCCCATGGCAAAACCTTTTCTGTTATGTGCTGTGTGGATGATTTCGATATCATCAATCGAAGTTGAATAATGTACTTTATGTGTACCGGGTGCGGGATCAATGCGTTTGCTGACAATGGATAATTCCTCTTTGTTTCCGGATATTTCATTCACCCATTTTTTCTTAAATGGAACTTCTTTTAAAATGTCTTCAGCCAGGGTGATAGCTGTTCCGCTGGGTGCATCTTTTTTTTGGGTGTGATGAATTTCTTCAAGCGTTACATCATAATCCGAATGTGCCGACATCATAGCGGCTAATTTCCGGTTCAATTCAAAAAAGATATTGACACCAATACTGAAGTTGCTGGCATATAAAAAACTGCCGTTTTCCGATTTACAAAATTGTTGAACGGCCTGTAAATTTTCCGTCCACCCGGTAGAACCTGATACTACAGGAATGCCGGCTTTAATGCATTTGCGAATATTATTTTCTGCCGTTTCCGGCCCGGTAAATTCAATGGCTATATAGGCTTTTGAAAGATTTTCCGTATTGAGATCAGCCGGGTTATGCATATCGATCACTAAAACAATTTCATGCCCGTTTTCCAAAGCGACCTTTTCAATGGCTTTGCCCATTTTACCATAACCTATTAATGCTATTTTCATTTTTAATTTAATTAATGTGAAAATGCCGGAAATTTATTTTCCTATTTGCAAAACTAAACTGAGCCCTGAGGTATTGGCCAGCTCACTATGACCGGGTTTTATTCTGAGGCTCAGGTCCGGGCTCACATCAAAACTTTTCAGGTGTGCATCAACGGTAGCATCAACTACATTTAATCCCCAAAGTACAATGAATACTAAAACAGTATAATCAATATTGCGGCGAAATTCATTACGGTTATACCTGAGAGATTCTTCACTGATAGGGATATACCGGGTTTCCATTTTAAAGTAATCCGTTGAATCTTTAAATACTCTTGCATTATACTTGCCTCTGTACGCAACCCTGAGTTCCTTATATGTTTGAAGATTAAATACAAAAACTCCTGCTGTTGTTCCCAATGCTCCATAAACAATAGGAATTTTCCAATACTTTTTGTTATAAGCCTGACCCCAGCCGGGAATGAGCGCTGAGCGTATAGCGGCTTTCCGGGGACTGTGAATATTTTTTAGAGAATCATTATCAACCTGTTTGATCTGCGAATCGGGGGTAGTTCGTAATTGGGTGGTATCGCCATCTATAACAACTGGAACATCCTGTGCCTGTACTACATTCAATGTAAGGATTAATGTACTTACAACAACCAGTATTAGAAATTTTGAAATCTTCATGTTAGTCGGCTGAAACATTCAATTGTTCCAGCAGTTTATTGAATTCTTCAAGCGAGTAATAATCAAAAACAACCTGTCCGCTGCCAGTGCGGCTGTGTTTTATTTTTACACGGGTGCCGAATTGAGATGCTAATTTATCCTCTATTTTCTGAAAGCCGGGGGGGAGTTTGCTTTTTACGGTTTTTTTAACTGCATTGTCCTGCTTGTACATATTACGAACAAGTGCTTCCGTATTTCTGACTGATAAACCTTTGTTTTTTATTTCTTTAAAAATAAATAATTGCATGTCCACTTTGTCCACATTGATCAATGCTCTTGCATGTCCCATACTTAACTCTCCGGTCCTGACTGCAACCTGGATATCAGGAGGTAATTTTAATAACCGGATATAATTAGTGATGGTACTACGGTCCTTACCCATTCTTTCAGCTACCTGCTCTTGTGTATGATCCAATTCCTCCATCATACGTTTATAGCTAAGTGCAATTTCAACAGCGTTCAGATCTTCCCGCTGCAGGTTTTCCAATAATGCCAGTTCTAAAAGTTGCTGGTCATTTGCCTGGCGAATATATGCAGGTATATCTTTTAATCCTGCAAGTCGTGCAGCCCTGTAACGACGTTCACCCGATATCAACCGGAATTTTCCGGAAGGCATTTTAGACACGGTAATAGGCTGAATAATATCATGCATCCTGATAGAAGCGGCAAGTTCATTTAACGCCTGCTCATCAAAATCTTTCCGTGGTTGTTTAGGATTGGTTTCAATCGAATCCAGCGGTATACGGGTGATATGGGTTATTGATTCAACTACTGAACTTTTTAAAGTTCCGGCGGTAGTTTTCAGATCTGTATCAATGTTCTGTAAAAGGGAACGAATCCCTTTACCTAATGCTTCTTTATTTTGCTTGGGGTTGGTCATTCAATTTCTTATTTATGATATAGCAGGAAACTTCAATCTCAGAGTTCCATAATCCTTTCGTCACGACTAATTTTAGTAAGATCATTCTTTTGCAATATTTCCTTTGCCAGATTCAGGTAGTTGGTAGCACCTTTGCTTTTTGCATCATATAAAATAACAGGTTTTCCAACACTAGGAGCTTCACTTAATTTTGCATTGCGGTGAATGATGGTATCAAAAACCATATCCTCAAAATGACGGCGTACTTCACTTACCACCTGGTTGCAAAGTCTTAACCTTCCATCATACATAGTCATTAAAATACCTTCAATTTTTAAATCGATATTTAACCGGCTTTGAACGATTTTAATGGTGTTCAGTAATTTGCCCAAACCTTCCAATGCAAAAAACTCGCATTGAACCGGAACGATCACGGAGTCAGAAGCCGTTAAAGCATTCACCGTAATTAACCCGAGCGAAGGAGAGCAATCCACAATAACAAAATCATACTGATCCTTTACAACATCCAATAGGTTTTTTAAAACCATTTCCCGGTTAGGATAATTGATCATTTCAATCTCGGCGCCTACAAGGTCAATATGAGAAGGTATAAGATATAAGTTGGGGATATCTGTTTTTAAAATAACATCTTTTGCGCCGGCATTATTCACCATACAATCGTATAAACTATGAGTTACGTTGTGTAAATCGAAGCCTACACCTGTAGTACTGTTGGCCTGGGGATCTGCATCAACCAGCAAAGTCTTATACTCCAATACGGCTAAACTCGCCGCCAGGTTGATAGCCGTGGTAGTTTTTCCAACACCACCTTTCTGATTTGCAACTCCTATAATTTTTGACATAATGGAAACCTAATGATTTTTTTTTACAGAGACGGCTTAGATGCTGATTGTTTTCCCAATTTCTACCAGGTGCAGGGTCAGCCCGGCATCGGTAAACAATTTTTTTGTTTTGTTATGATCAATGACAATATATCCAAATGTATCATAATGTACCCCTAAAATTTCAGTGCAATTGATCATTTTTGCTGCTTCAATAGCATCTGCAGGACCCATTGTAAAATTGTCGCCAATCGGCAATACGGCAAAATTAAGTTTTGCCCATTTGGGTATTAACTGCATATCCATTGTCAGCGCCGTATCGCCACTATTATAAAAATTACCTTCTTCGGAAAAAATGATAAACCCCATGGGGTTGCCTCCATAACTGCCATCAGGCAAGCTACTGGAATGTTGCGCCACTACACATTTCACTTCAAAGTCCTCAAAATCCCATTTTCCTCCTGTATTCATGGGGTGGGTATTCTGAACATCATTTCTATTTAACCATTCATGAATTTCAAAATTACAGATCACTTTGGCGCCCGTTGCCTGTGCTAGTGTAACACAATCCGCCGTATGATCGCTGTGTCCATGTGTTAGCAAAATATAATCAGCTTCGATGTCGGCAATATTAATATGTTTAGCCAGTTCATTGGGACTAATGAAAGGATCAAACATTAACTTTTTGTTATTTACTTCCACCGAAAAGCAGGCATGTCCGTAAAAAGTTAGATTCATTGTGGTAGTTTTACAGCTTTTTCATAGAATAAAATTCATAGAATCCGGCAAAAATAAGTCTTCGATAGTTAAGAGATAAGGACAACTTATACCCGGTGGCATTGTTAATAGGGATCATGCATATGTATACCATCATTTCAGGCACTAACAGAAAGAATAATACGACCATTAGAATAGCCAATATCTATCAGCGGGTTTTTAAAAACAATGGAGTTGAGACTGAACTTCTTTCATTAGTGGATATTTTTCCTGAAGCTGGGTCGGAATCATTTAAGGTTTTGGAAGAGCAATATTTACAAAAAGCATCCAAATTTATTTTTGTAGCTCCTGAATACAATGGCAGTATTCCCGGCATTTTAAAATTATTGATTGATGAAGCTGAGTGGAAAAGTTGCTGGAAAAATAAGAAAGCCATGTTGGTTGGCGTTTCAACTGGCCGTGCCGGAAATTTACGGGGGATGGATCACCTGGCAAGTATACTACACCATATGCACATGCAGGTGATGCCTTTTATGTTGCCTTTGTCCAGGGTTGATGATATTTTGAATGAAGATGGAGAAATCTCAGATCCTTCAACGATGAAGAATATCGAACACCAGGTTAAATCATTTATTCAGTTTTAAGAATAACAGTTTTAATAAAATTATTATGGTGAATAGTATTTTTTGGTGGGTTATCATTGTCTTTATGATCTTGTTGGATATTTATGTTTTCCAGGCTGTGAAAATGGTTTCTCAAACGGCCAGTGAAAAAGCAAGACTGATCATCCATTCTCTTTATTGGGGATTTGCCATCATTACAATTATCTGGATGGCATTATTGCCTTTTATTAACCTGGAAAATATGCCCAGGACTTTAAGGAGTACATTATTTGCCATCGTAATCGGTTTATTTTTTGCAAAGATTATAGCCTCCACATTTTTCCTGATCGATGATATACGTCGCGGAATTCAATGGGTAGCCGGAAAAATATTTTATCAAAATACCGAAGGCGAAAATATTTCTGATAGCGGTATCTCACGCTCTGCATTTTTAAGCTGGGCAGGTTTACTGATTGGCGGAGGCTTGTTCACCTCATTGATCTATGGATTTAACAATCGCTATCGTTACCAGTTAAAAAAGGTTAGCTTAAAATATCCTAATCTGCCTGCTGCTTTCAGGGGTTTAAAAGTGGTACAGATTTCTGATATCCATGCAGGCAGCCTGAGTGATAAGGAAGCTGTAATGAAGGGAATTGAGCAGATTATGGACATAAATCCCGATCTGATCTTGTTTACCGGAGACCTGGTAAATGACCGGGCCACGGAAATGGAAAGTTTGAAGGATATATTTTCAAAACTGAAAGCACCATTAGGTATTTTTTCTATTTTGGGTAATCACGATTATGGCGATTATGCTCAATGGGAAAGCCCGGCATCAAAGAAACAGAACCTCGAAGACCTTAAATCTATCCATGCAAGTATGGGATGGCGGTTATTATTGAATGAACATGTTGTTATAGAACGGGATAATGAACAAATTGCAGTTCTGGGGGTGGAAAATTGGAGTAATAAGGCCAGGTTTCCAAAATATGGCGATTTGTCCAAAGCATATTCCGGGTCAGCACATCATCCATTTAAAATTCTTTTAAGTCATGATCCATCTCATTGGGATGCCGAAGTAAGAGCTGATTATAAAGATATTGACCTGATGCTGGCTGGGCATACACACGGCATGCAATTTGGTGTAGAAATACCGGGATTCAAATGGAGCCCGGTACAATATGTTTATAATCAGTGGGCGGGTCTGTATGAAGATCAACATCAAAAATTATATGTAAACAGGGGACTTGGATTTATCGGCTATCCCGGCAGGGTGGGTATTTTACCTGAGATTACTTTGATAGAATTGATATGAACTGTGAAAAAGTAGAATATGATATTAAACCTTTACCTATTCAATAACATCAGAGTGCTTTCGTTTGTATATAAAAGCATCCAACTGATGATCAGTACTGTTTATTCACGTCAAACATTTAAAAGTATAATCATTGTTAGCTGTTTATTCCTCGGTAATAATCTTGCCTTCTCTCAAAAATCAACGACAGATACGATCCCGGATAAAAGTATTAAGCCTGTTAATAATAACCTTGAGGAAGTTGATTATGAAGAACTTTTTTCTGAATTATCTTTTTTTTTAGATTCATTAATGATGCCCCGCAGTTATGTACTTGCAAGTGTTGCAGTAGCCAGGGGGCAGTATGATTTTTCAGGAAGGAACAATGTATTGCTTGAAACTACAGATAAACTTACATTCATCCCAACACTGGCCTATTACCATAAGCATGGGGTGGGCATAACGGGTATGGCTAATGTAATTCAGGAAGGTAAAAAATTGAATCCATATCAATACTCACTTACTCCATCTTATGATTATATAAAAAATATGGACTTTGCAACGGGCATAAGTTATACAAGGCATTTTACAAAAGATTCGCTGACATTTTATACTTCCCCTTTGCAGAATGAATTATTCGGATATTTTACTTATCGCAAATGGTGGATTCGGCCATCTGTTGCCGTTGGTTATGGTTGGGGAACACGCTCTGATTTCGAAGAACGGGAAGATTTTATTACTTCTCTTCGATTAAGAAGAACCGGGTATACCAGCATCAGTTCAACAGAATCCATCAGTGATTTCTCCATTGTAACCTCCTTACGACACGATTTTTACTGGCTGGAAGTTTTGACCGGTAAAGATTATGTTCGTTTTTCCCCACAACTTAATTTTACAAGTGGCACGCAAAAGTTCGGTTTTAACCAGTCTTCTGATTCTTATTTTTCTCCGGGTAACAGGGGGCGTGGAAATCTTAGGTACCGTACAGATAATGTGGAACTCGATGATGAAATAAAATTTCAACCACTTTCACTGTCATTATTTTTGAGGGGCGAATATTCATTAGGTAAAATGTTTTTGCAACCTTCATTGCTCATTGGCTATTATATTCCTTACACGGAGAAACCTTTAAATACTTTATTTTCTGTTAATGCTGGAGTGATGTTTTAAACTTGTTAAGCTTTTTCTTCTCTAAACGGATTATAATATTAGTTAATGAAATTTAACAACGGAGTTATTTTCATTGGCGTTAATATTGAAAAATAATTTTAAAGGAAAGTTCAAAACATGATTGAGCCAGCATAACCAGGTATAATTATCCGGGTATTTACTGGTGAATTGCATGTGACAATTAAAAACCAATAAATTAAACACATGAAAACAAAACTCTTAAGTCTGTTAGCCGTTCTTTTAGTTTCACAGGCAGTAATGGCCCAATTTCATATTGGGGCAAAAGCCGGAGCAAATATTAATAAGATAGATGGTAAATCCTTTAAGGAAGAATTTAATTATGGTTATCACGTAGGTGGATTTGCAGAAATCGGTTTAGGTGATAAGTTTATTTTGCAACCGGAGGTTTTATTTAATCAATATAATACAACAGTTGACAGCAGTTTCAGAAATGTATATCAAAATGCATTCAGGTCAGATCAAAGTAAAGTAAAATTGAGTTACCTCTCCATTCCCGTTTTACTGAATTATAAATTGGTTGGACCAATTTACCTGCAGGCCGGGCCACAAATAGGTATTTTGATTGATCAGAATAAAGATCTTTTAGAAAATGGAGAAGACGCTTTTAAGAGTGGCGATTTTTCTATGCTTGGTGGCGTTCAAATTAAACTCAGTAAGTTTCGAGTTACTGGGCGATATGTGGTTGGTTTAAACAACATAAATGATATAGATGACCAGGATAAATGGAAGAACCAGGCCATCCAGGTATCTGTAGGATTGGCACTTTAATTTAATTTTAGTTAAAATTGAAACCCCCTTTGTCTCATGAAGGGGGTTTTTATTAATAATGTGCCCTGTGTAACGGCATGAAACTTGACTACTGTATAAACTTTGTATTTTTGCCCCCCGCATTTCAAAATGTGTCAATTTGACTAAACGTATATTATAAATGAGTTTTAAGAATATGTTCCAGAAACAAGAAGATGAAATGGATTTTATTCCTATTATTCCATTGAACGAGAATGATAGTGAAATGATGGATGAAATTGTTATTCCTGCTGAAATTCCCATACTTCCACTAAGGAATACCGTACTTTTTCCGGGAGTAGTTTTGCCGATTACTGTGGGTAGGGATAAAAGTATAAAAGCGGTTACACACGCTTACAAGGCTGACAAATTGGTAGGTGTTGTTGCGCAAAAAGACAGTTCGGTAGAAGACCCTGAAATTAAAGATCTGGAAAAGATTGGCACCATTGCCCGTATCATCAAGCAAATTAAAATGCCTGATGGAGGAACTACCATTATTATCCAGGGCAGATCCCGTTTTCAGACAGAAGAGATTACATCAGAAGATCCTTTTTTCAAAGCGAAAATTTCTGCATTGGTCGATGAAGAAGCGCCAAAAGATCCTGATTTTGATGCTTATGTAAGCAACATAAAAGAATTGGCTGCCGAAATTATACAGCTATCTCCCAATATTCCTGCAGAGGCAACAATCATATTGCGCAATATCGAAAGTCCTTCCTTTTTAATTCATTTTGTTTCCAGCAATTTAAATACGGATTTAAAAGAAAAGCAAAAGCTTTTGGAATTAAGTAATATCCGGGAGAGGGCCAACTTATTGATGGAATTGTTGCAAACTGAATTTCAGTTTGCAGAATTAAAAAATAAGGTTACGAATAAAACCAAGACGGAACTGGATAAACAACAGCGTGATTATTTTTTACAACAACAATTAAAAAGTATTAAAGAAGAATTAGGGGGTGATAGCAATGACCGGGAAATAAGGGATATGCAAAAACAGGCTGATGAAAAAAAATGGACAGATGCGGCCCGTGAATTATTTAAAAAAGGAATCGAGAAACTGGAGAGAATGCATCCCAGTACGCCTGATTATTCAATTGTTTATAATCACCTTGATTTAATGCTGGATCTACCATGGGAGTCATATACGGAAGATCTTTATGATCTGAAGAAAGCCAAGAAAGTGCTTGATAACGATCATTACGGTATGCAAAAAATAAAGGAGCGTATTTTAGAGTACCTGGCAGTATTGAAATTGAAAGGAGATATGAAAAGTCCCATTCTTTGTTTTGTGGGACCTCCGGGAATAGGGAAAACGTCTCTTGGAAAAAGTATTGCCAGCGCTATCAAAAGAAAATATGTAAGGTTAAGCCTTGGAGGTTTGCATGATGAAGGCGAGATACGCGGCCATCGTAAAACCTATATAGGCGCGATGCCAGGTCGCATTTTGCAATCCATACGCAAAGCCAAAACCTCAAACCCGGTAATGATTTTGGATGAAATAGATAAAATTGGAAATGATTTCAGGGGTGATCCCAGCAGCGCAATGTTAGAAGTTTTGGATCCAGAACAAAACCATGCTTTTTATGATAATTATCTTGAAATGGAATATGATCTGAGCAAAGTCTTGTTTATTGCTACGGCTAATAATTTACAGAATATACAGCCGGCATTGCGAGACAGGTTAGAGATCATTGACTTGAGTGGTTATGCCGTGGAAGAAAAAATCGAGATTGCAAAAAGGCATTTATTCCCGCGGCAAAAAGAATTACATGGTTTACAGAATACAAATTTTAAAATTAGTGATAAGGTTTTAGAAAAAGTTATCCAGGATTATACCCGTGAAAGTGGCGTACGGGAATTGGACCGCCACCTGGCTGCCATTATGCGTTACCAGGCCAGGCAATTGGCCATGAAAGGAAATTTGAAACCAACGGTGACCGCTGCAGATATTGAAAAGATATTAGGCAAGCCACGACACAACAATGAATTATATAAAACGGCTACTATGCCGGGTGTTGCAATCGGTCTTGGATGGACCTACGTTGGCGGTGAAATTCTTTTTATTGAAACAACGCTGAGTGAAGGTAAAGGTGAAATGAAGATGACTGGTAACCTGGGTAATGTGATGAAAGAAAGTGCGACAACCGCACTGACTTATCTTTTATCGAATGCAAAAAAATTTAACATCGACATTACGCAATTCGAAAAGAAGACTTTGCATGTGCATGTGCCGGAAGGTGCCGTTCCTAAAGATGGTCCAAGTGCAGGAATCACTATGATGACAGCTATTGCATCTGCACTTACAGGTAGAAAAGTTAAGTCATACCTGGCTATGACAGGTGAAATAACGCTGCGTGGGCAGGTATTACCAGTGGGAGGAATAAAAGAAAAAGTCCTGGCAGCAAAACGGGCTGGGATTAAAGAAATAATTCTTTGCTGGCAGAATGAAAGAGATGTGCAGGAAATTGAAACCGCTTTTATAAAAGGTGTTAGTTTTCATTATGTAAAAACCATGGGCCAGGTATTGGAACTTGCCTTGCAGAAATAATATACATTTTCTGAAGACCATGGAATTGATGGAGTTTGAAATATTAATTGCATTTTTGCAAGGTGCCGCTGAAATTTCTTACCATATTTTTTTGCATTTTTTCGTATTCATCTTTTGCACAAACCCTGGGTGGGAATACTGTATATAATTTTTTAAGATTACCCAATGCTCCATCACTATCCGCCATGGGTAGTGTCAATACCTCTTACGATGGAAACGACATTGGTTTAGCATTTAATCAACCAGCTTTACTGAAACCAGGTATGCATTCGCATTTAAATGTTTCATTCAATGATTTTTTTGCCAGTACAAAAGCCTATCATCTTTCTCTGGGTTATCATCATGAGCAATCAGAAACTACATTCATGTATGGGGTGTTTTTTTTAAATTATGGCAATGCAGTAGAAACAGATGCATCGGGTAATGTATATGGTGATTTCAAAGCGAATGATTGGGTCATGCAGCTTTCAGCATCCCGCCAGTATCTGGAGAAATGGCATTATGGATCAACTATAAAATTTATCAGTTCAAATTATGGGCAGTACCGTTCAAATGGAATGGCTGTTGATGTAGGGCTGGTATATGCAGATACTGCAAAACTTTTTACTGCAGGTTTGCTGGTCAAAAATATGGGCACACAATTAAAAAAATATGACGGTGCCAGTGGTGAAGATCTTCCATTTGACCTCCAGATTGGAGTAACAAAAAAATTGTCCAATGCCCCTTTTGCATTTTCATTAACCCTGCATCATTTGCACCAGTTTGACATCAGGTATCATGATACGCTTTACAATTCACTGAATGATTTTCAGCCAAATGGTAATAAAAATTATTTTTTTGACAAAATATTCAGGCATCTGGTGGCAGCCACGCATGTCTATATAGGCAATCACGTTGAGGCAACACTTGGATACAATCATTTACGCCGGAAAGAATTAAATATTGGCAGGGATGGAAACGGTTTAAATGGATTTTCTGCAGGTATAGGAATAAAGACGGGAAAGTTTAATTTCCAATATGCACATGCCAGGTACCAGAATAATTCTGGATATAATCAAATGGGGATCATATTGCATCTTAACAGGATGATGAATTTGAATTAGATAGTTATCAGCGTTTTATTGTTTGGCTGAATTTCAGCTTCATTATTTAGTGGAATCAGGAGTTTTGAATAATACAAAGTAAGTAGAAAGGGAGTTATTTCCCAATAACCGATCCGCATCAGGAATATATTGAATACAAGGAACAACAGGAATATCAAAGCAATGAAATAATCATATTTTTTTGTAAAAAACCCCACTCCAAAGAATAATTCAGATAAGGTAGCCGCACGATAAAGGAATGAACTTATGAGGGGTTGAGTGAACAGCCAGTTATAAATATCAGCGCGAACACTAGTTTTCCCAGTATCTGTCAATATTGATTTATGCTGCATTTGAAGAATACCACTCATGGTCTCTGAATAAAAAAAACCATGTTGCACTAATTTCCAGATCCCGGCAGAAAAAAAGAAATACAGGAAGTAATATCTCAACCCGTTTAATAAAAACCAAAAGGTTCGTAATGATTGGGCCATAAAAAGAAAAGGAAAAAACAACCAGGCAATATGACCTTGTAAGGAGTTTGAGGGATACGAACAATAGATGGTTACATACATGTAATTAACCAGCAGCATTAGAACAGCTGTAATAAATGACAGCCTGGATTTTTTTATATTTATTAAGTAATATACTATAGGAAGAATATAAAAAATCAGATCTGCCAGCAATAATCGTGAAGAATCCTGCAGCAGCCATTTGTGCAGGTTCGTAAGCATGACCAGCCAGGTAGTAAAATCGAGTGTAGTAAAAAAGAAAATGGGTTGCAACTGGTAAAGGAACATGCCATTGAACCATTTAAAAATCATCAGCGCATAAAACAGCAGGCAATACTGACCAATAATTCGCAGTTTTATAGTTTGGGTTAATTGCATTGTTCCAGGAAATCTTTGCTATTGATCAAAATATACCTGGCATCATGATCAATCTGCAGGTATTGGTATTTACTCTGAATGATTTCTATTTCATGAATTTTTTTCCCAATCAATGACGAAAGCAGTTTTTTATAAAGGATTAAAAATTCATCTTTTGATAAAGCTGTATAAAATGAAGTTTCATTAGATGGAAGTTTAAATCTTGCAAGTAATCGTTTTATGTCTTCCTGGTAAAAAATTTTGTCCTTTAAATGATGGCGGCAATAAAGTTCTGCAGGCATAATAATCTTATCCCATTCAGTGGCAGAATAATCTGAGGCAGATAGTTTTTTACCGTCGATTATTAATTCGGTTACGCTAATTTCAGATTGTACTTTAAATGTACCTGAATACATTCCGGAATGCATAAATGGCGTAGCCATCAATCCCTGTTTAAAATTGATGAACAATTGAGCTGTTGCAAACAATATAAAGCCAAGAAAAAGCAGTTTATTATGGCTATATAATTTTTTTAAAAACAAGTCATTAATGTTGAATGGCGTAACAATGGTATAAGAGTGCCGCGATACTTTCTCAAATAATCCATCTCTGATCTTAAACTACAAAACGATGATTGCCAGGGGTGGATGCTGGATTTCTAAATAGTTTTTAAAAGTATTTTAGGTTAGTCTTTGGTGTTAATGCCAGTAATGTTTCATACATCAATTGAATGGTTTGTTCAATGTCTGATTTGTGCAACATCTCCACCGTAGTATGCATATAACGCAGTGGAATGGATATTAAAACCGACGGGCAACCATCATTGGCATAAGCGAAGGAATCCGTATCTGTACCAGTACTGCGACTTACTGCTCGTAATTGAACAGGAATATTTTTTTTCTCAGCAACATCCTGTACAAAATTCAGCAATTTATTATGTACTGCAGGTCCGTAAGCCAGTGATGGTCCCTTACCGCAGGAACAATCACCTTCAATTATTTTATTCACCATCGGTGTGCTAGTATCGTGCGTAACATCCGTGATGATTGCTACATTCGGTTTGATGCGGCGAGCAATCATTTCTGCACCTCGTAATCCAACTTCTTCCTGAACCGCATTTACTATGTATAATCCAAACGGTAACTTTTTGTTGTTTTGTTTTAATAAACGGGCAACTTCTGCAATCATGAATCCACCAATACGGTTATCAAATGCACGACCAATATAATAATCGAAAGCCAGTTCATCGAATCCGTCCTGGTAAGTAACCACAGCACCTATATGAATACCTAATTGATCAATTTCTTTTTTATTGCGTGCACCGCTATCGAGACAAAGATTCTCTACTTTGGGTTGTGGTTCCTTGTTTTCATTATTACTTAAACGGGTATGGATAGCCGGCCAACCAAAAACAGCCTTAACAGGACCTTTTTTTCCATGAATAAAAACCCTTTGGCCGGGTGCTATCTGGTGATCTACACCACCATTTCGTTTAAGGTATATTAAACCTTCGGCCGTAATATAATTTACAAACCAACTGATCTCATCTGCATGGGCTTCTATCACCACTTTAAAAGGATTGTTTTCATTGATAACTCCAACTGCCGTTCCATAGGGGTCCGTAAACTGGTTATCAACGTATGGTTTCAGGTAATCTAACCATAATCTTTGGCCGCTGCTTTCGAAACCAACCGGTGAAGCATTGTTTATGTAATTGCGAAAGAATTTCATGGATTCATCTGTCAGAACTGATTTTTTCGATTTTACCGCTTTAGCCATATATATTTCTTTAGTTTTTCAAAAATAATTAAAAAGATATCACCAACATGATTAATGCTGAAAGCATCATGAGTCCGTCAAGTACGAAATAATAAAAAATATCAGAATTATTTTTTTTTGCATAGGTATATAATAATGCGGTTATAAGGCCAGGTATCAATAGAATTATTATCAAAGCAATGCTATGACCATGGAAATACATCATTAATGTTGCAATGACAAACAGGATTAATGAAACATAAAAGAGTTTGTCAATTCCTTTTTCATCCAGGTAAGTTATCAGGCTTCGAATGCCATCCAATTTATCATCTTCCCGATCCCGATAATCAAATAGTATGCAAATGGCATAGATCAGGAAAAAGCGGCTGACAATAAACAACCAGGCACTGATTGTAAATGTTGAAAAAGTAACTAGTAAGGGCAGGGCAGTTGTAACATAGGTCCAGACCATGCTAAGAAAAATTGTTTTGCCAATAGCGATCTTTTTTAATTTTTTAAAAATTTCAAATGGAAGTTTGGGCGCTGTATATAAGAAAGTAATAAAAGCACCGAGCAGTAACCAATGCCAATGTTGAATAAGCGGAAAGAAAAGCAGGCCACTACCTATTATACCCACCAAAAATAAAACCAGGTGAATATGTTTATGTTTATGAGCCCATTGAATACGTTGTGAGGGCTTTATTGAATGGGAAGTCAGAAACCAGTGAAGGTTATAGCTGCAAACAGTTGAAAAAAATACAAATAAATAAAAGAAAATACCAGGATCAGGTGTACTGAATAAGTATTGTGTTTGATAGACCATCAATACTGAACACAATGCAATAAAAAGACTGCTGAATATAAAGAACCGGAATAACCTGCTGATAACAAACATGCCTACTGCCTGATGACAATGATCTGGTCTGATGTAACGGTATCACTTTTGTTTCCCTCGGCATCTTTAGCCAAAAATTTAACTACCAGGGTATCAGACTCTCTTTCATTTGGGTTGCCCGGTACAGATGGAGGAAATGTTGCGGAAATAATAGTCTGGTAATTCAAGTCTACCAGAAACTGACCTTCAGTATGCTTAGGAAATTCCGGAATTTTTGTCCAGAATGAATCCAGGTTAGTTTCAACCACACGTTGATTCAGTCTGACTTTTTTTATGAATAAAGAATCATTCATATCGCCTTCTTTATCCCTGAATTCTAATGTAAAACGGATTCCTGAATTAGCCGGGACTATATCGGTACTCATAGATATAATTTCAATCTGTGGTGCGGTGGTAAACTTATCTTTGCTGCAGGCTGCTATGATGAGTATTAAAGCTACTGAGATGATCTGTTTAAATTTCATTCGTCGATTTTTGAAGTCTGACAAATTTACACTTTTACCTGATATTAATGTTTTATGAGCTGTGAATGGGGTGATAAAATTTTTTCCGTACGTGAAACCGGTTTTGAAAGCCTGGTCCTGGAGGTATTTAATTTTCAATACCAGCAAAACCCTGTTTATAAACAGTTTGTGGATGGACTTCTTATAGATATATTAAAAATTCAATCAATTAACCAAATACCATTCTTGCCTATTCAATTTTTCAAGTCGCATGATATTAAATCCTCCACATTTATTCCTGAAATCGTATTTGAAAGCAGTGGCACCACGCAAACAGTCAATAGCCGGCATTTGGTGAGGAATATTGATTTATATGAAGAAAGTTTTTTAATTGGTTTTGAGCAGATGTATGGCCCGGTGAGAGATTTTTGCATACTTGGTTTATTACCTTCCTATTTGGAACGTGGAAATTCATCCCTGGTGTATATGGTTGCTAAACTGGTGAATTTTAGCGAACATCCGGAAAGTGGATTCTATTTATATAATGAGGAAGCATTGGCAATTAAACTGGCCCTGCTGGAAAGCAGGCAGCAAAAAACACTATTGATTGGCGTTGCTTATGCATTGCTGGATTTTGCAGAAAAATTTCCCATGCATTTGAGTTCCACCATTATAATGGAAACCGGAGGTATGAAAGGCCGAAAAAGGGAAATGATAAGAGATGAAGTTCACAGCGAATTGATGAACGCTTTCGGGGTGTTGTCCATACATGCAGAATATGGAATGACAGAACTTCTTTCCCAGGCTTACTCAAAAGGAAATGGACTTTACAGGTCACCTGCCTGGATGAAATTTATTATCAGGGAAGAAGACGATCCTTTGACAATACATTTAACGGGAACGGGTGTTTTAAATGTTATTGATCTTGCCAATATTTATTCATGCGCTTTTATAGCAACTGATGATGCCGGTAAAGTGTATGATGATGGAAGTTTTGAAGTATTAGGAAGAACAGATGGAAGCGATTTGAGAGGGTGCAGTTTGATGGTGCTTTGATTGGAGGGATTTATTTTTTCAAAATCATTTTTCTGATTGTCTTTGCATTCTTAGCTCCCGCTAAAGTAATGGTATTATTAAAATAAATAAATACGTTTTTGCTTTTACAAAAATTTGTTTCATCAGCTCTTTTTTGCAATGCTTGTTTATTGTAAGTAGAGAGATATAATTCAGGAGTACCATGAAACCGATAATAGGTGATTTCTTTATCACCCATCAAATCATCCGGTAAGTTAGGATGACTAATACCACAAATATGAATTTTATTTTTTCGTAAAAGTTTTAACACCTCTGGAGCCCACCAGCTTTCATCCCGAAATTCAACAACATTACTGAATGAAGGATTGAGTGCTTTGATGATATTTTCCAGTCTATCTTCTGTAAATGAAAACCGTGCAGGTAACTGGAATAATATGGCGCCCGTTTTTTCTTTCATTCCTTCATGAACACTTGTATAAAAATCTAATAACTGGTTGTGGCAATCATTCATTTGCTTATAATGTGTGATGAGTCTTGGGACCTTTATAGAAAAAACAAAATCAGCCGGGGCAGAGTGATAAAGTTTTTTTAATGACGCAGTTGTCGGGAATTTATAGAATGTATTATTCAATTCCAGCGTATTGAATTGCTCACTGTAAAACTTAAACCATTTTGATTTAGGCAGATCGTCCGGGTAAAATCCGGGTTTCCAGGCAGGATAATAATATCCTGAACAGCCAATATAAACCATGATTGAATATTAGTAATGTAGAGAATTTTCTAATTAGCGCTCTTTATTCTCATCATCCTTTTTTCCGGGTAAATTTTCAGATTCATGGTTCATTTCACCCCTTAATTCTTCTTTCTCCGGATAAGTTGGCACGCTATCCCCGGAATCCGGGGCATTAAAACTTTTATCATCTTCTGAAAGGTTTTCTTTTTCTCCATGTTTCAGCATTTCTTCATTTGCAGGGTAATGCGGGTAACCTGTAAAGTCCTGGTTCGTTTTATCCTCATTCGAATCCTGTGGTATTTCCTGCTTATCCGGCTTTATACCTTGTTCATTTTTTTTATCTTCTTGCATGATAAAAATTTAAATTATTGATTGTAAAAATTCATGCCCGGGAAGGGACTACACATTGTCTTTTGCCGGATCTTCTCCAGTCTCATTAGGAAGTTCGGATTCAATTTTATGCATTACCGGCGATGCTGTTATTCCATGAATGATAATGGATATCAATACGATAAATGATACAAGCGACCAAAGTTCTTTTTCAAGTGGAAAATATGTGGTGCTAAGTGCAAAAGCCAGGTAAAAAAAGGAGCCTATACCCCTGATACCAAAAAAACTAATGGCAAGTTTTTCTTTGATGTGGAATTTTGTTCCAATTAAAGCAACTAAACTGGTTACGGGCCGGATAATAAATAGAAATGCCAGCCCAAATAATGCCATTTCGAGTGTGAGATATTGTAAAATACCATTTACGATGCTGCCTCCGAATAATAACAATACTATTGCTACCAGGATTTTTTCTATCTGGTCGGTAAATTCATGTAAATTTTTATGAAACCGATGATTCATATGTGAGTTTCGTAAAGTTATAGCAGCAACAAATACAGCAATGAAACCATAACCACTAAATAATTCCGTTAATCCATATACAAGCAAAGTGGCAGCCAGGGCTACAAAGCCATCTTTAATAACAATTATTTTCTTTTTTTCAGGGATATAAAAAATAAGGTATGCCAATGCCCTGCCAATAATATAACCAAATGCAAAACCGATGATTAACCGGTAAAAAAGATCGAACCAAACCCATTGGGTAAAATTTCCCTGCCCGGTTGTTGCATATAAAGAAAGTGCAATGGCCAGCCAAACAAAAGGAAAAGCAGTACCATCATTCATACCCGCTTCTGCGGTCAATGAAAAACGAATATTTTCTTTATCTTTTTCATGAGGTGGTCCAACCTGCACTTCGGAGGCTAATACCGGATCGGTTGGTGCCAGTACTGCTCCTAATAAAAGGGCAGAAGCAATGTCAAATTCAAACGCCCAATGGCCGGCAAGAAAGACAGTGCCAATGCATAAAAGCATAGTGATTAAAACAAGCCGGAAAGGCACTCTCCATCTACGCAAAGAAAAAGGTTGGTCAATTTTAAGACCTGTTCCCATAATAGAAGTTATCACCACCAATTCAGTAAGATGTAAAGTTTCAGTGGGATAAGTAATGGGGTTGGGTATGGGTAATGATTTAAAAATAGCGAAGATGACCATGCCGAAGAAAACGTAAAATATAGAATAAGATATGCCGGTTATCCGGTTAATGATCGGCATCCATGCCATACCTAAAACAGCTATGCCAATAATAATAATAGAAAGGATGTAAGTCATTCAAGACAGGTTATTGTAAAAATTATGCCTGAAGAAAGTTAATTCAAAATTTATCAATGGTAATAGAAGCAAAAAAACCCAGCCAAAGGACCGGGTTTTAAATATCTTCAAATTACTTTCTAAGCAGGCTGCATATATAATTCTTCTCTTAGTTGATGCACTCTTTCATCTTCCAGGTATTCATCGAAACTCATTAAGCGATCTATGGTTCCATTTGGAGTTATTTCTATAACCCGGTTAGCAACGGATTGCATAAACGTGTGATCATGGCTTGATAGCAAAACCACACCGCTGAAGTTGGCTGAACTTTCATTAAATGATTGAATGCTTTCCAGGTCCAGGTGATTGGTTGGTTGATCCAGGATAATCAGGTTTGGATTTTGTAACATCATCCGGCTGATCATACATCTCACTTTTTCACCACCACTCAATACGCTGGTTTTTTTAAAGCAATCATCCCCGCTGAATAACATCTTTCCTAAAAATCCTCTTAAGAATGGTTCATCAACGTCAGTGATATATTCGGGTACCCATTGACGTAACCAGTCCATCAGGTTTAAGTTTTCATTAAAAAACTTATCGTTTTCTACAGGGAGGTAAGCTGTAGTCACCGTTGTACCCCATTCATAATGTCCCTTGTCTGCCTTGGATTCTCCATTAATTACTTCAAAGAATGAAGTAACGGCCAAAGGATCCCTGCTGTAAAATGCAATCTTATCACCTTTATTTACTGTGAACGTTACATTATTGAAAAGCATGCGACCATCTACCGATTTGCTCAATTTTTCAACATTCAGTATCTGGTTACCCACTTCGCGTTGCTGTTGAAAAATGATTCCGGGATATTTACGGTTGCTGGGTTCAATGTTTTCAATGGTCAATTTTTCCAGTGCTTTTTTACGGGCGGTTGCCTGCCGACTCTTGGAGGCGTTTGCGCTGAATCGTGCAATGAAGTCGATCAACGCCTGGCGCTTATCTTCTGTTTTCTTGTTCTTATCTGTTAATTGGCGGGCCATTAATTGGGACGACTCGTACCAGAAAGTATAGTTACCACTGAAAATTTTTATTTTGGCCCGATCCACATCGGCTACATGCGTACAAACGGTGTCTAAAAAGTGCCTGTCGTGGCTTACTACCAATACAATGTTTTCATAATCAGCCAAAAAGTTTTCCAGCCAACCTATGGTTTCAATATCCAATCCATTGGTAGGTTCATCAAGTAATAGAATATCCGGATTCCCGAATAATGCCTGTGCCAGCAAAACCCTTACTTTAAGGTTCGACGGAATTTCTTTCATCAGGGATTGGTGATAGTTTTCAGAAACACCCAGGTCATTCAATAATGTACCTGCATTACTTTCTGCTTCATATCCGCCCATTTCTCCAAATTCTCCTTCCAGTTCTGCAGCTTTCATTCCATCATCCTCAGTAAAATCTTCTTTTGCATAGATTTTCTCTCGTTCGTGCATTACCTGCCAAAGTTTGGTATGACCCATCATCACTGTATTAAGTACGGAGAATTCATCAAACTGGAACTGGTTTTGTTTTAAAACTGCCATCCGTTCGCCGGGTGTTATCTCTACCTGGCCTTTATTAGGCTCAATTTCCCCACTAACGATTTTCAGAAAGGTTGATTTACCGGCCCCATTGGCGCCAATTACACCATAACAATTGCCTTTACCAAAATTCAGACTTACCTCGTCAAAGAGTACTCTTTTACCAAAAGAAAGCGTTACATTTTTTACACTGATCATATCTGGATGCTCATTTTTTTTGAAGCGGCAAAGGTACAAAGTAAAGGCCGATTTACCTCATCATAAAGCTTAAGTGAATGTTATATGTGATGCGAATGGGAATTTTGAATAGGAATAGGTTAAAAAAATATTTAATCGTAAGTAAAATATCTAACCGTATTTATTAATTAGCTTTCATCAATTACACTACAGAATATTAAGCCAATGGAACTATTTTTTTATTTGAAAATGAATTGCCATCCTAATATTATTCTCCAGGTTGTAAAATCGGATCAACAACTTTTGCATCGTATTGCAAATAGCGCTATGGATTAGGCAAACCTTCTTGTTGAATAAATAAAATGTTGATATTTTAATGGAAATTTTTTACCAGACATTATTCCGGACAATTTTATTTATTCTATTTACATGTTGAATTTTATTCCATCAATGATTTTTAATTTGTTGAGCTTGTTCAACCCAACTTTAAAATATAATTTTAATATCGAGGCTCCTTTAGTGCTATTTATAAACCTTAATAACACTGCTTATGGAAAAGGAGCACCTCGTTTCGTTGCTCGCCACCCTCACCGGACATTTACACACCACCTCACCCGAAGAAGAACAATTAATTTATAATTTACAACAAACCGTTGCCAATACATTATTGCAACAGGATGCCAGTCTGGTAACTAACCAGGAATTTTCATTTCAGTCATCTGATATTTTCTTTACACAAAATGTAAAAGAAACCCGCCTGTCAAATATCCAGCAAGTTGTCCAAGGCGCATTAGCCACCAAAATTCAGCAACCAGATCTTCGTTTGTTCGTACGGGATGTTCCCATCAGGTCAACACAGGTTACAGGCAGCGTTCCCCCATGGGCAGCGGGTGCCAGGGTAAGTGCTACATATGGTCCTTTTATAGAGGCGGATGGGCGCCGGGTTTGGTTTGATTTCTATAAAATAGAAAAGTTGATTGGTTTGTACCTGCTTAATCAATCGGCACCTGCCATTTTATTCAATGCCAGTTTTACACAAAGGCGCACAGGTGGTATTGTTATGGTGCCTCAGGATGCTGCTAAAAAGTATACAGTGGTTAAAGGCAGTGTATGGATTAAGGCATCCTTGTTCACTAACACTGCACCTGCAGACAGGTATTGTGGCTTACAGGTTAGCGGTGGTACAATAGAGTTAGATGCTTTGCCTCAAACGTTGAATGGAAAGCTGGTAATTAATGCTAACAATAATGTAAAAGTTCATTTAAATCTTGTTCAATCAGAACCTGAAACAGACGGGACAGGAGATTATGGAAAAGATGCAAGGGACGCAAGTTTTAATTTGCCTTCATCATTTGCCTTTTCATTTAAGACCACCTCTGCTGTTGTAACAGCTTTGGCAGAAGGTAACTGGAACATGTACGGTCAGGAAATAAAATATGCTTTTTCTAATAATAATCTACCGATAGAATATGATGCCTCAATAAGTCGCTTATTGATACCTGTTACATCATCAGAAGCACAATTTTCTGTGAACAAATGTTTTTCTCCTTTTAACCTCCTTAACGGAACTGCGGACATCAGTAAATCCTTTTGGGCACTTTCGGCAGCCATTCTTGATGTACAGAACCCTTTACAGGCTAATGGTAACGGAGCCTATCTTTTACGGTGTAAAAGCGGGGTAACCAGTAAATGGAATGCCGTGGATGGAAATGGCGCTGCTTTACATGCGCCTTCTGTTTTAGGTGAACCGGGTCGAATAGGCATTACCGATTTGCAATCTGATGCATCAGGTGCAGGACACCAGGTTTCACTCTGGAAAGATGAAGATAACCAGTTTGGGACTACTGTTCATTTACTATACAGGAAAGGAGTGCCATTTATTTATAATTGCAATGCAAAAGGAGATGAAATGTTACTGACCCTTTGCAATGCAGATGTTAAGACTGACCGGCCCGTTAAAGTTAATGGTGAAGCAGTAGCTGTAAGATCGAAATCAAGCTTAATAATGTTGGCTGCTTCAGCTGCTAAAAAGATCATGTACCTCTATGATGATAATATAATATGGGATCATAAATTACCGGCAAATAAAACACCCATCATTAAACCTATTTCATTAGCTCTTGAAAATGCATTATTTACAACAACGCCGGTCAATGGCTGTTTGCTTTTTGGTGAGTGTAATGATGATTTTACAAAAATGACTGAAGGCAATTTGCTGTTATCATTTGGTATGTACAGTTACCTGCCAACATTACCCGATCCTTACCTGGCTAACATTGGTATTCTTCGCAGGCAGTTTGAACAACGCAATATTCGCACAGGAGCGGTTGGTGCCGATCGACAGGTTTGGTTATGGCTGGTGGCTAAAGTAAATTTTAAACCAGTTGATGATGAATTGGATGACGTAAAAGTATCCTTCCATTTTGGAAATATGGCTACAGCTATGCAAGCAGGTACTACTACTGGTTCCGCTGTGGCCTCCGGAAGTTCTAACCCGATGGTTGCTGTTTTCAGTAACGAACAAAACAAAATGAATTCGTTGGCTGATGCAGCTGCAGCACCTGTTACCACAAGCACTACTTTTTATAAAAGATCCTTTAAGCCGCCGGATTATCAAAAAGCATGGGACGACAAATTTGGCAATGTTATGAATGCGGATGCTTTTGCTTTGTTGGATGTCAGCAGCAACGCTAATCAACTCGGTATAAGTTTTAGTATGTTCGGAGGAACCCGCATGGGTATGGTTCATACTTCTGATGCAGTGAATACAAATGCGAATTCAGGCTTTCCGTTTGGTGTGCAGGAAATGAGTGTTGTAGCCCGTGGCTCACAGGTAAGAGCATTTATGTTACCCATTGTGGCATGGGAACCACTCATTAATTTAAGTGGAAAGGTACAACCTATGGATCCGGTTGCATTATGGAATTATTATCCAAATGATGGTGGTCCCACCCGCATTTTTAATAACAGCGAATTACCTGTTGCATTGGCTCCTTTACCATTAACAACTTATATTTTTCAACAGTTTAATCATAATAATCAAAACCGGACTGTTGCTTCCTTCACTCTGCCTTTTGGTATTCATGCATTGGCTTTCATTTCAAAGCAAGGAACTGAAGTTATCAAGCCTGTACTGGAAAAAGTAGATCCAACTTTCAAAAATAATTTACAGGGTGGTTTGCAAATCAAGGCAAAGGCAGGCAATTATGATGTAAAGCCGGCGGTACCACCTGGTGAAAAGGATAGTCATTTATTTCCCGGTTATGTAATCCAGGTAAATAATGTGATTGGCTGGGATGGAAGCACAGGAGCAAGTACATTAGGAGATAGTGTAACAAGGATATTCAATAATGAATTTTTTGAAACACCTCTGGCTTTCAATAGCCCGCAGGAAGGCAGGGGCGTACCTGTAACACGAATAGATTTTAGCGGCTATGGTGCCAGTATGTTTAGTGATTGGCTTAGTCCATCAGCACAATTCGCTGCAACCAGCCAGGCTCGATTCGATGTAATGATTGGCAGAACTGCTCACGAAGTGATACAGGTAAAAAGTCTCATTTATCCCTGGGGGATAAGAGTTGTCAGAACCATAACCATCTTTCGCGTAAGCAGCGGTTATATTTACCGGATTGACAGTGGTTGGAAAGCAGAGAGTGATGGAAAGTTTGATTTTCAATACAGGTATATACCTGAAGGAACAGTTATTCCTTCACCACCAGCTGTTCCTAATACACAAACAGCAACACCTTATGAAATTCATCCCGGCCTGGTAAAAGGATTATTCAATGTGCAGAACATCGTAGAAGATAGCAGCATTCAGGATTTTACCATGGATGATGAGGTCAAAGCCGGTGATCAATATGTTGATGGAATTACAGGGGTTCAGAAAACACATGCAGGCGCTTCTATTCCGAATAATATTCTTTGCCGTCCTGTTTGGTTTGATGCAGATATTGAAATAGAAAATGTTGTGTCGGGCCATGTAAATGGGCGGGTACCATCGAAAAAAGTTTTGGGTTATGTACAGCTGGAACCTACAGGGGTTCCCATTAAACCGGAGGCATTTAAAGCATTATTGAATGAACAATTTGGCAGTATTGGCGGACCAATAGATTGTGTGATCGATATCACCAATTCTAATCAGCAGATGCGGTTGAATCGGTTTGATGTAAATGTTTCCGCCAATCAATCCAATGATATTGCTTTTGCAGCAGCCATAAGAGGAAATGTATTTCTGCCTAAAGATGGCAGTTGGAGTATTGTGAAGCATAATGTAGGCACGGGTGATGTAACACCGCTACCAGAATCTGTAACGGTGCCGGTTATCCGAAAAGGTAAATGGCTGAAGGATGTTGTAATTGATCCGCAGGTGATTGATAAGGAATTGGCAAGGATCGCTCATCCAATGGAGTTGGCCCGCAATCCTGTGGCGGAAACAAACAATTTCGCTTTTTTACAAACTACTGCTACGCAAAAAGCACTCTTTCTTAATCCCTCGTATGCTAATGGTACCGAAATGTTATTGAGCAAAACGCCCCCGGTTTTCGCTGATGCATACCGGTTAATGTCAGGTATTGGCATTTTCCCAAACATTGGAAATGCCGTTGATAATTTTGGTAAAGCCATGCCCATTTTTGAAAGTAATGGCGTTAAAGCGTTTACTGAAAAAACACTGGCAGACGGAACCAAAGTTTTGGAATTGCTGAAAGTTGACGCTGTAAAGCAAGGAAAAGAAGCGATACAGCAAGGCATGAGCATGTTGCAAAAGGGCGCCAATGGAGTATTGAATAAAGCGCTTGATTTTGATGTTCCTCAATTTGAAATTCCATTGGTTGATATGGAAGGACTAAAAATTTACATCGATTATAAAACCGGGAAAAAAGATGACCCGCCAGGAAATTATGTAAACAGTAAATTAAAATTTGATGTAAACAGTTTTGCCAATGACATGGCAGACCAATGGAAAAGCCGGTTGAATAATGTTGCAATGGTTGTTGACCTGGGCGATTTTAAAAGGCTGATGACCATCAAAGGAAATTTTGATGCGGGCAAAGGAAAAGAAAGTGGCTATGCTGGGGATACGGACGGGCAGGGTGGAATGAATATTCCAGAAATTGAATTCAGTGAAGAATTGCAGCCATTGATTGATCTTTTGCAAATGCTTGCATCTTTAAGTTCAGGTGATTATGGTGAAACATTAAAGCGCGGTTTAAAAATAGCCATGAGTAATAGCGGAGAGATATGGGAATATAAATTCGAAGCAAAGAAAGATATACCACTGGTTCGGTTCCCGCCATCCGCTGCTTTATATAATGATCCCAATTGTCCATTAAAACTCGAAGCCTCGCTTGGGTTGGGTGTTTACTTTAATGCTGCATTAAAAGTGACTACCGATCCCAAACAATTGTTACCAACTGCCGGAGCATACCTGCAGTTTCATGGCGGCTTAAGTGTAATGTGTTTTTCTGTTTCTGTAGGAACTATTTATGCGGTTGGTGCGGTCGATGTAAAGATCGCCTGCGATACAAGTGTTGGTCCCAACCTGACTTTGATGTTCGGTTTTGGTGCGCAGATCGTTGTTGGGTTACCGGTAATTGGAAACGTTAGTGTGTTATACATGATTGGTGTAGAAATGTATGCAGATGTAACGACATTTTCATTAACAGGTATCATGTTATTCAGGGGCCAGGCAAACCTGATTGGCGGACTGGTTTGTGTTACGATAACTATGGAAGCAAGGGGCACTGTTGAACGCAGCGGATCAGAAACCAATTGCAGTGTGCAGGTCACTTTCGCATTAGATATAAGCATATTCCTGGTCATTGATATCAGCTTTAGTAAAACATGGGGCGAGCAAAGACAGATTGCCTAAAGCTACCGCTTTGTAAAATTCATATCCTTCTCATACATCTTAATACAATAAAAGATTCCAATATGGAAGCAAATCGCCGGTATACGTTAATGTGTTTTCCACAAGGTTTTGATGGAAATATTTTAAAGATCAACATTGTTCTTATTCCCCGAAATATGGATCCATTTGATCCAATACCTACGGGAATGCCTGCCCCTGTTGATATGGCCATTTCATTTGCAGATATGCAGCCAAAGTTTGAAGCTGGAATTATTAATCGCCTGGATGAATTTCCCTGGTCTAATACAACTGCACCCGGAAGGATACCCATATTTGAGCCATTAACCGTAACTGAAGCCACCGATAAAGTGGCTATTTTAAAAGCAATCGCCAAAGATTTTGAAGGTCGCATTACGCTAACAGGAACAGATAAGGCAGAGGATGCCATTAAAACAAATGATATAAGTAGAAGCGTTAAAAAGTATTTGCCTGAATCATATCGTGAATCTTTCAATTTTACATCACCCAGGCATCCAAATGCGACTACGGATGACAGTTACCATTGTGCTTTGCGCACTGATAAGAAACCGGTTATCACTGCTCCCATTATGGATGTGAGCTGGGGGCAATTATATGCGCATATTTTAAGGCAACCATTATTGGCCAAAGCCTGTGGAATGATCTATGAAACGGAATTAACGATGTCTCCAGGATGGTTAGAAAAAGGAGGCTATCTCTTTGTTAATTTATTGAATGATGATTATAATAATTTTCAAACAGAAAGCCTGGAAAATGCAAATGGTCCATTCATAAAAAGGTATGCAGCCAGAATACCAAAATTAACAATAGGAGAAAGCCGGCCGGTATTTGCACCTATACTATTCCCGGTAATGCACCGCAAACAAACAGATGTAGCCGATCCTGAACCGCAACAGGCGCCATGGGATGAAATTTTTGCTGAAGTAAATGAATACAATGATGGATACGCGAAAATTGTACATGCCAATCAACCGGTGAGTAACAATCTTTTGCAGGAAACCCAGGATGGACTTCATCCCCAAAAAGACGCCGGCATCCGGATGGGCTGGGATGATGAACAAATACTGATATGGTATATCAGGCAGTTGGCTGAGAATCCTTCAAAACCAAATTCAGGAGAAAGGATAGATGCACCACTCGGCGTTTATGGTTACCGGGTAGATGTACAGGACGTTACAGAAGGAGCAGGTGACTATGAGAGCCTGAACCTTGTAAAACCTAAAGCAACTTTTGTTATTAATGATCAGTCGGTTGGCAATGATCCCAATGCAACACTTGAACTGCCTTACCAGGTTTATCCAACACAAATTAATGGAGATCCGAATGCCGCATATTGGCTGCCAATGTATTTTACCAATTGGGTAGGCAAAAGTCTTGTATTGAAAGATGCGGAAGCTGCATCCGTTTACCAGAATGATAAAGCTTTAGTAGGTAAAATCAATTCCGGAGATAAAAATATTGGCCTGGACCGCATGTTTTATGAAGTAGCTGCGACAGCGAAACTTTTTTATGGTAATACTTATAGTTTTCGGGTACGCATGATGGATATAAGTGGCGGAGGTCCTGCAGTTGACACAGAGCCATTACATTCTGCTCCATCTTCCAATGCTGTTGTGCCCTTTAAAAGATATGTAGCACCCGGACTTTTAAGGATTAATGAACTTGAAACAGATATCACTGACCAAATCATTCTTGCGGAACAAAAAGAATTTTATAATGAGGAAGCTGATAATGGCAACATCGTATATAATGGCACTCCGCAAATTCTAATCAAACGCCCCTTGTTAGGGTATCCTGCTGTTGTATTCACTAATAAATATCAATTGGCGGGGCAGGATCCTGTGGAGCTTTTAAGGCAGGCCTCCATAGAAATGGCCGGAAAAAAAGCTTTCGGTATCGCTGACCCGGATGTTAATAAAGTGGAAGCTTTAATTGAGGTGGAAATGCTAAGAATGGATAACCAGCTAAGCATTACCGGTAGAGAGAACTTTGCTCCATTATATACTACCCATCGATCTTTTACAGGTAATTTCGATGAAGCTATTGCACTCCAATTTCAGTTCAGGGATGCTGCCGTATTAAATTTTGAAAATAATGACCGTCCATTTGGTCTGGATGGTCCTTCACTGGATGATTTGCATAACCAAAATGAAATATTGTTACCAACAGCACGTAAGATAAGGGTCACGCTGCGTGCTGTTTGTGAAGGCAGTGCCAGCTATTTTGGATATATAAATGATAACAGGAACCTGGATAGCCGGTATGGAAAAATTTCCCGTTTTGATTTTTATAAAGAATCAAATGATGAAAGTCAATTGTTTTTTCCAAAAGAAAATGTTCCCGTCTTGCAGGCTTTATACCTGCAACCCGACCAGCATTTTGTAAATAAAGGTGATACACATTCTTTTCTTTTAAAAAGGGATCTTGCTGCTATACAACCAGACATCGTGCAACGTCTTGCAGCTGAGTTGAACGTTAAGAGTAAGGGATTAACACTTGTCAGTGAAAAAGGAGAAAGAATTGTTTTTGGGTGCAGCAACCGTATCAGGCATACATTAGCGCCTGACCATTCATCCATAACATTCGCCTCAAAAGCAGATCTGAGTAATCATTGGATTGGGTTGATCACTTATAAAATTCCAAGAGACTGGAGCTGGGATGCTTTGGAGGATGTAAGTTTCAGCATTGGCCGGCGAAAGAAATTTCACCGTGATCCAATGGAAGATGCAGAAGATCTTAATTATGATACTATCACCAATGATTCAGGTTATGCAGGAGATATTGAAATAAAACATACCGTTTCTTTTGAAGCATTGCAACCAGACAGGTTTGGAATTATTAACCGGGAATATACCACCCTGGTTTTTATTGATGCTATAGAACCAAAAACTGCATTGGCAAAATCCAATATGGATTCTTCATTACGTTTCCCTGATGAAATTGATGTGTCCTATAAAATATATCCGCGTTTCAAGATCAATCATGCCAATACAACCGGTAACGAACCTGTAGAGGTGGGAAGCTTACTGTTACCGACAACCGTAAATCCATCCCAGGTTCCCAAACTGGTGAGTGTAGGGATTGCGTTCTCTCCTTATTTGCGGAATGACAGGTATAGTGCATCAGAAGCCAGGCGGAAATTTTTATGGATGGAATTTGAAGAACCGGTACACGATCCGAATGATACTGTTTTTTGCCGGGTGCTGGCTGTTTCACCTGACCAGTTAATCAGTAATAATCACCCGGAACTATTGATTTCACCTGCTGAGCCGGCACTTTCTTTGGATCCTGAATTCATAAGGGCTATCACTCCAGATCAAAGTGATGATCTCGCAGGTATAGGTGCCATGCAGCCCATGGAAAAATCTACCGACAGCGATGTTCACTATTTATTACCACTGCCTCCGGGAATGAATGCGGAAAGTGCTTCTTTATTCGGATTCTTTACCTATGAGTTCAGGATAGGACATGGACATTGGAGCGATCGGACAGAAAATTTATGGAGCACCGCACAAGGAAGATATGGACGTCCGTTAAGAGTTACAGGTATACAGCATCCCGCTCCAACTTTATTATGTACGGTGAACCGGGATCAGCATAAAGTGTTTGTAAACGCACCATTTGCAAAGGCAGTGCACAATGGAAGAAATGTAACAGCCGATCCTCCACGCACGGAATTATGGTGTTTGCTGTATGCACAGGTTGCACAAGCCGATGGAAAAGATTTTCGCAATATTTTATTAGATGAAAAAAGAATGGATTGGCGAAGAAAATTAAACCTTACCGTTGATGAACAAATATTGAACATCAGGGATTATTATTCCTTTCAACCATTAGTTAATTCAAATGAATTTGTGTTTGATAAAATTAAGATAGCTGAAGGTGCCAAAAAAGCTATCATAAAAGATCAGCCGAAATCAGGACTGGCAACCTGGAACAATAATGAGATTTCGGGTATTATGAATTTGCTGGGATTGCCTGCAGATATGCCCTTAAGTGTTTTGGTAGTTGAGGTCTTTGGAAATATTACCAGTTTACGGGAACATATCACCAACCTCCATCAACCTGGGGTATTTGATAATGTAAATATTACAGTAAGTAAGTATCAAACTGGTAGAGATAATGAAAAGAGAGTAAATGAACATGTTCGTCATGCGGCAGCGGAGCAGCAGTCAATGTTATTGCAGGATGTACAACATAAACCACTGAGCGATGAATTGGGTAAATTCAGGATTTTAAGAACATCACCCTTAACAGAAGTGCCGTTTGTTTGTTGTACAGAATGTGGAAACATGGCTTGATTGGTTTGAATGTATTGTAAAAATAATTTGTATGAACACATCACGTATTTTATCCGGATTTGACGTTGAATTTCAGCTGGGGGCAAATTGGTTTTTTACTGCGTTAAATTTGATGAATGATCACAAATTGTTAGGTCCTCCAGGTGTACCAATCATCATTTCAAATGTAGCAATATCTTTCAAAGATGAGTGGGATCTGGAAATTGATATTTTAGGATTTGGGGATCCGGTATTTGCAAAAGCAAGTTTAAATACAAATGGTACTGCGTTGATACTTACAACCAGTTTGCCATTTATTCCACCACGTACAATACCTTTTAGTGTTTTAAAAAATGTTGCAGGTACGCCTGAACTGGTAAAGAGAAAAGGTAATGAAGAATTTGAGTCGGTTTTGATCTTATTGGCAAATTTGAATATCAGGGCAGAATCTCAAAACGATCAACCATTACCGTTAGGGCAACATTTGGAGAGAGGTGATGCATCCGCCGCCTGGTCTTTTTTACCGATTGGGAAGGATGTCGCTTTTGGGTTGAGTAAAGAAACATTTGACCGTTTTGCCAATAATATTTGGCACACACAATTACGGGCAAGTGATGGAACACATCCACTGCCTGATCTTGATAATAAAAAGGGCGACTGGGCATCTGTAAGTATGACACCCAAGAATGGGAAACTGCATATAAAATTGGAGGGTGATATCCCTGTAGATTCACCCATTATAGATATTGTACCCGATCCGCATGTTACCATAACATTAATACTGTCTCCTATGGTGAACAACGGTAAGCTATCATTCAGTATTGAAAGCGAAACGGATATTGATATGAGTATTTGGGGAAATATTTTGGGAGCAATCGGTGGTGGATTGACTGGAGGCATTCTCGGCTTTGTCATTGGTTTGGTAACCGGTGGCATTATGTCTGTAGTTTTAGTAGGCGCGGGTATTGGAATTGTTTTGGGCGCTATTATTATTGAAATTGCAGAAGTCATTATTGAAGGAGAAGTTCAAAAAGTAATTAAAGCAAAAATTGATGGTGAACCACTTAGTGAAATACATTGTTGTGAAAGGGGATATGTTCACCTGGCACAAAAGTCACAAGATGATGGATTTAATTTATCTGTCCTGGATTCCATACCTTCTTCTATAGCCATACATACCGCAAATCCTGTAGATGAAATTTTATATAAGCAAAGTTTATTGGTAACTTCTGTTTTTGATGATTTGATTGTGGATAATCATGGATTTATTGTAGCAGGTACAAGTAGTACTGAAGAAAAATTTCAACCCGAAAAAATTTCAATCAATTCTTTTAATTATAATGGCGATGATTTGATTTCTATAAATTACAAAAGAGATGATGGTAAAGAGCAATCATTGGCCATAGAAGAAGTATATAATCGAGCCTCACAATCAGAACTAAAAGGTTCATTTAAGATTTTTACCAAGCCAGATGGGGCAACATTACGCCTTGCCGAAGGTAAATTAGCATGTGTTTGCATGAAGCCTGTGGCTATACATCAGGAGGATACCATTGTTCAACAAATTAAATTCGAATCAGGAAATTCAATTGAAGTGCCTGATGCAGTTGCATTACAAAATGCGGCTGTAATAAATGTTGTGGGTTATCAACTTATAAAGCCTTTAGACTATAATGCTTATTACCGGGCTAAACCAGATTTTTTTAAGGATAATAATTTTGAAAGCTTACCGGTTTACTGATATTTACCAATAGAAAAGTAATTCATGGCGTTAAATATTCCTCGTCATGGTAAACCTCATAATCTAATGACTTGCTTTAATTTCAATCAAACTGCATCCTCCAATTTTATTATTTTTGTTTTCTAACGCACCAGCTTGTTAATGAATTGAATTATATTCCGGAACTGGTTGTAAAAACAAAATCTTTGCATGGGGCATTTACCAAAACTCATTGAGGACCTGGCGCTGATATTAATTGCAGGTGCTATAACAACCCTGTTATTCAGGTGGATTAAGCAACCATTAATTTTAGGGTATATACTTGCCGGTTTCCTGGTAGGGCCTCATTTTAAATATCTTCCCAGCGTATCAGATATTACGAATGTTGAAACATGGGCAGAGATCGGTGTAATTTTTCTCCTATTCAGCCTTGGTCTTGAATTTAGTTTTAAAAAATTAATGAGAGTAGGCGGCGCCGCATCTATAACTGCATTTGTAGAAATTATTTTCATCACATCCCTCGGATTTCTGGTTGGTAATTTGATGGGCTGGTCAATGATGGATAGTCTTTTTTTAGGCGGTATGCTGGCCGCTGCATCAACTACGATCATTTTTAGGGCGTTTGATGAATTGGGGGTAAAAACCAAACAATTTGCACGTGTTGTTTTTGGGGTTCTTGTGGTGGAAGATATTGTCGTCATATTGCTGATGGTTTTATTATCAACTATTGCCGTTAGTAATCAGTTCCAGGGTGCAGAAATGATTATGACAGTTGTAAAACTGGTATTTTTCCTTATTCTCTGGTTTATAACAGGTATTTTTTTGTTGCCAACTTTCTTAAAGATGGCCAGAAAATTAATAGATGAAGAGGCTTTACTTATTTTATCCATCGGTTTGTGCCTGGGTATGGTAGTAGTGGCGACACAGGTTGGTTTTTCTGCTGAATTGGGCGCTTTTATCATGGGATCTATTATTGCTGAAACAACTTCAGCCGAAAAAGTGGAACATATTTTTAAACCGGTGAAAGATCTTTTTGGTGCTGTATTTTTTATTTCAGTTGGCATGATGATAAATCCCACTGAAATTATGGAAAATGGATTGGCTGTTATTATCGTTTCACTGCTTATTATTTTTGGCAAGTCTTTCGGTGTCACTATGGGTGCATTGCTTTCTGGGCAACCATTAAAGCAATCTCTCCAGGTTGGAATGAGTATGACAATGATCGGGGAATTTTCTTTTATTGTTGCAGCTCTTGGTTTGAGTTTAGGAGTAATCAGTGATTTTTTATTTCCAGTAGCAGTTGGCGCTTCCGCTATAACAACATTTACAGCTCCATATATGATGAAGTCCTCGGAGCAGGTTTATAATTTTTTAGTAAAAATATTACCCCCGCGATTACTTAAAAATTTAAATCGGTATTCTGCGGGTACCCGCGATATCCAGGCTGAAAGTAATTGGAAGACTGTGTTACGAGCTTATTCCCGAATAGCATTTATCAATGCATTTGTGTTGCTTGCCCTTGGGTGGTTATCTTACCGTTTTTTAGTTCCATTTTTGTATACAGCCTTTACAGATTCAAATGCTGCCAGTGTAATTGGAGTGGTAGTTGTATTAGGAATGGCATCTCCTTTTTTATGGGCTTTAATGGCTAAAAAACCAGAAGTGCTTGCATACAAAGAATTATGGTTGATCAATAAATACAATCATGGTCCACTGGTTATGTTAGAAGTATTAAGGATTTTAATGGGAATTACATTAATCGTTGTGGGTGTTGACATATTATTTTCTGCCAAAATTGCCATGTTGGTAGCGGTTCCTATCATCATCGTCATTTTATTTTTATTTTCAAAGAGAATCCAAAAATTTTATCACCGTATTGAATTGCGCTTTTTATCAAATTTCAATGAACGGGAACTGGCTGTACGCAGCCAAAAAGATCTCGTCCAGGTTTTGTATAGTAAAAGCAGGGATATTCAATCAGATCTTTCACCATGGTCAGCTTCAATCATTGATATGGAAGTTAACCCTGAGGCAGATTATATAGGTAAAACTTTGCAGGAACTGGCTTGGAGAGAAAAATACGGCATTAATGTGGGTTATATCAAAAGAGGTGACAGGCTTATTCATACGCCGGGCAGAAACAATAAATTACTTCCCTATGATCATGCGGGGATTATTGCTACTGATGAGCAAATGTTGCAATTTCAACCAGTATTTGATACTACGGAACCAATCGAAGAATCTACCATAGATATTGAAGATATCATGTTGCAGAAAATTGTAGTAAATGAACATACCCGGCTTAAAGGATTAACCATCCGTAATTCAGGAATCAGGGAATTGACCAGTGGCTTGGTAATAGGCATTGAAAGAAGCACCGGCAGAATATTAAATCCTGATTCCAATACTGTTTTTGAATGGAATGATATTGTCTGGATTGTTGGTGAGCGAAAAAAGATTCAGCAATTGGGAAAGATAAAATTGCAAGGATCGCAAAATCAGGCATAAATTTTTTTTCTCCATTTTTAAATAATTTTATCAGGAGTAATAGGCAAGGCACGAATTCGCTTTCCTGTGGCATGAAATACAGCATTGGCTACTGCTGCCGCAAAACCAACCATGGCCACTTCACCAATCCCTTTAGAACCCATTGGATTTAAAATTGGATCAGGTTTATTAACAAACAGTGCTTCGATATGCGGAACATCCGCATTTACCGGAACATGATAATCTGCGAAATTATTATTTACCCAACGTCCATAACGGTTATCCACCACACCTTCTTCCATCAATGCCATTCCAATACCACCCACAACCCCACCAATAATCTGGCTCCTGGCAGTTTTGTCATTAACTATAGTGCCTCCATCAACCGCACTTACAATTTTTTCCATTTTAATAACTCCGGTAGCAGGGTGAACCAACACTTTTACAAAATGCGCTGCATATGCGTAAGTTGAATAATCAACATTATTAAATCCTTTTGTTTCTTCTATAAATTCGATATTATCGAGACCTGCACTTTCCAGTATGTCTGAATAACTCATTTTTCGGGTATGATCTGAAGACAACATCATTTGACCATTTTCGAAAACTACATCTTCAAATTTTACATCGTGTATTGTTTCTGTGTGAAAAACGGCTTTATTCTTAACCAACTCAAACAACTTTTTTTTCAGGCTTAATGTAGCATTGTTTACGGTAGTTCCAAGAGAAGAAGTAGTGCCTGATCCCCCTTGCATGATACCAGGCGGCAGACTTGAATCACCCATTTCAAAAACTATTTTATCAGGTGATATTCCAAATGTTTCAGCGGCTAATTTAGTCATAGCAGTTGCCGTACCCGGGCCCATATCAGTAACGGCACTTTGCAGTAATAATTTTCCATCTGCGGTAAAGCGGGCACCTACCTGGGCGCCACCACGCCAACCAATAAATACCCCGGATCCCATTCCATAACCTGCCAGCCAATCTCCTTCGGGCATGGATCGGGGTTCAGGATGGCGATCATTCCATCCTATTTTTTCAGATCCTATTTCAAAAGCTTCTTTTAAATACTTGCTGGAATATGGCCGTTGCTTTTCCAAATCCGTATCTGAATAATTTAATAACCTGAGTTTCAGCGGATCCATTTTTAAGGCATGTGCTAATTCATCAATCGCACATTCCAATGCATATGCTCCTGTAGTTTCGCCGGGTCCCCTCATCCAGGTGGGCAAACTTAGATCCATGGGGTAAACTTTGTAACGCGTAAATACATTGGGTATATCATAAAGCATTCTTGAAACATTGACAATGCCTTCCGTAAATTCCTGGTAAGAAGCTGTCATGGAAATGGCTTCATGATTTATGCCGGTGATTTTTCCATCAGGTTGAGCACCAATACTTATTTTCTGAATGGATTGCGGTCGATAGCCAACATTCATGAACATTTGATCTCTGCTTAATACAACCTTCAATGGTTTATTGATTTGTTTTGCACCAATCAATGCTGCCACAGCATGCGGCCAAACATTGAATGCTGATCCAAAAGCACCACCGATAAATTTGGTAATAATATGTACATTTTCTTTTTTTAACCCAAATAATTCCATGATTTTTTCCTGGGTATCCATCAACGATTGCGTTTTTTCGTAGACCAAGACTTTATCCGGAGTTTCCCAATGAACCGTAATAGCGTGCAACTCCATCGGGTTGTGAACTTCGATAGGAATATTGTATTCAGCTTCTATTTTTACAGGTGCAGTTTTCCAGGCATTTACATCACCCCTTGTATAATCTTTAAACGCATTTCCTTCCAATGGTTTTACAACGGGAATTGCTTTTTCGAGGTTTGTTTGAAATGAATCTTTTTTATAGTTCACTTTAATAAGTGTTGCAGCATGTAATGCCCTTTCATAACTATCTGCCATTACAATAGCTATCGGTTGGCCACTGAAACGAATCAGTTTATCATCAAAAACGTTAAACCCTTTTTTTGTCGCAGAAATATTCCCTGATGTTTCAATATTGTATCCTGCTGGCTTTTCGATATTAAATGGTGTAATCACACCAAGTACTCCGGGAGCATTTTCTGCAGCCTTAGTATCCATAGATAAGATGATTCCTTTTGCGATGGAACTTCCAACCATTACTCCATAAGCCATTTGGGGGATATTATATTCAGCCGAATATTTTGCAGCACCTGTAACTTTTAACTTCCCATCAACACGATCAATTGGAGGCATAAACGGTTCTTTTAATTTATTTTCCATAAAAATATTTAATCAAGCTTTGCAGCTATTTTTAATGATTCTATAATAGCAGCAGGAGCCATTTTTAATTTGAATGCATTGTGTTCATATGCTTTCGATCCATTCATCGCTATTTTTGCTGCTTCCCGGAAAATTTCCTCCGAAACTTTTTTCCCTTTCAAAAATTCTTCTGCAGCCGGTAACCGCCAGGGTTTATGAGCTACACCACCCATTGCCAATCTTACATCCTGGATTACATTGTTCTGAATATCCAAAGTTGCTGCCACTGAAATCAATGCAAATGCATAGGATGCCCTGTCCCGGATTTTTAAATAATGTATGTTTTTGGTAAATGGATGATCAGGAATTTCAATACCTGTGATCAACTCACCCTGTTGTAATACATTATCCTTTGCAGCATCATTACCTGGAAGCCGGTGAAAATCTTCAAACTCGATCCGGCGGTTGCCCTTTGGTCCGCTAACTAAAACTTTGGCATCTAAAGCTACCAAAGCCACGCACATATCACTGGGATGCACAGCTATACATTTATCACTGGCTCCAAAAATGGCATGCATGCGGTTGTATCCCTGCAAAGCGCCGCAACCGCTGCCGGGAATCCTTTTATTACAGGGCATCTCGGTATCGTAAAAATAAGTACAACGTGTTCTTTGCATAATGTTTCCGCCAACAGTTGCCATATTACGCAATTGGGGAGATGCGCCTGCCTGTAATGCCAGGCTTAACAAAGGGTGATTATTTTTTATTAGTTCATGCTCTGCCACTTCGCTGTTTAATGCAAGCGAACCAATGCGTGTATATCCAGGTACTTTTTCAATTTGTTTTAATGGGAGATGCGTAATATCGACTATGCGTTGGGGTGAGGTAACTCCTTTCTTCATCAGGTCTACCAGGTTGGTACCACCAGCAATAAATTGTGCACTGGCATCTTTTGCCAATGCATCAATCGCTTTTTTTTGGGTGTCAGCCCGTAAATATTGGAAGTTGATCATAATGATTTTCCTCCTTTTTTTGCATCTTTTATAGCGTCAACGATATTCGTGTAACATCCACAGCGGCAAATATTCCCACTCATATATTCCCTGATATCATCATCCGATTCAGCATGTCCTTCCTTTACGCATGCAACAGCGCTCATGATCTGCCCGGGAGTACAGTACCCACATTGAAACCCATCATGTTTTATAAAAGCTTCCTGCATAGGATGTAATTCATCACCATTTGCCAACCCTTCAATAGTGGTAATTTTATTACCACCTTGCATCACTGCCAGGGTTAAACAGGCATTTACCCGTTTGCCATTTATATGCACAGTGCATGCGCCACATTGTCCATGATCGCAGCCTTTTTTGGTTCCGGTTAAGTGCAATTGTTCCCGCAACAGATCAAGCAAGGTTACACGTGGTTCAATAGAAAGCGCATGCGCCTTTCCGTTAATTTCCAGTTTCACCGGTACTTTTTCAAAATAGCCCGCAATTTGATCTTCTACTTTTTTATCACCCGCTTTTAAAATGGTTGGTGGCGCCAGTGCCAAAGCAACCATCGCTGATGATTGTTTCAGAAAATTTCGCCTGGCTGAAGAGTGGCTTGGAGTTGTAACTTTTTTATCCATAAGATTATTGATAAGAGATATGAATGTAAGAATTTATCAAGAGAATTTTGTCCATAAAAAAAACCTCACAGATGGTGAGGTTTAAAAAAATATTTTGATAAAATCAGCTTATGCTACTGCTTTTTTTACCAGATCGGCAGCTTCACTTAATAAAATGGCACTTTGAACTTTTAGCCCGCTTTCATCAATGAGTTTTTTCGCTTCCTCTGCATTGGTTCCCTGTAAGCGAACAATGATGGGAATATGAATATTCCCCAAATTTTTATAAGCATCAATTACTCCCTGTGCCACACGGTCACAGCGAACAATTCCTCCGAAAATATTGATCAAAATGGCTTTTACATTGGGATCTTTTAAAATGATTTTAAATCCCGCTTCAACCGTCTGCGCATTGGCGGTACCACCTACATCCAGGAAATTAGCTGGTTCGCCACCACTTAATTTGATCATATCCATCGTTGCCATGGCAAGACCGGCACCATTCACCATGCATCCCACATTGCCATCTAATTTTACAAAATTCAAATTGTATTTGGCTGCTTCAACTTCAGTTGGATCTTCTTCACTCAGGTCGCGCATGGCTGAAAGATCCGGATGCCGCATTAAAGCATTTTCATCCAAGCCCATTTTACAATCTACCGCCACCATTTTGTTATCAGCTGTCTTAAACAAAGGATTTATCTCCAGCATGCTGCATTCCAATCCCTGGTAAGCCTTATAAAGATTGGTTACAAATCTTACGCAGTTTTTGAAAGCATCTCCACTCAAACCAAAATTAAAAGCGATTTTTCTTGCCTGGAAAGGTTCTAAACCACCAGCAGGATGCACCCATTCTTTAAATATTTTATCAGGCGTATTATGAGCCACTTCTTCAATGTCCATACCGCCTTCGGTACTGTACATGATAACGTTTTGTCCAAGGCTGCGATCCAGTAGAATGGATAAATAAAATTCCTTCCTTTCTGAAGGACCATCGTAATACATATCCTGTGCCACAAGGATTTTGTTGATCACTTTACCTTCTTCACCAGTTTGAATAGTAACCAGTGTACCTCCGAGTAATTTTTGAGAAAACTCCGTGACCTCTTCACCCGATTTGGCCACCTTTACACCATTGATGCCAGTTTCTTTCACTTTTCCTTTACCACGACCACCCGCATGTATCTGCGCTTTCAGAACAGCAAAGTTGCTGCCATATTGCGTTTTAATCTGGCGATAGGCTTCTTCTGCTTCATGAGGGGTATTGCAGGCATATCCTTCCTGCACCGGAACATTATATTTTTTCAGTAATTCTTTAGCCTGGTATTCGTGTAAGTTCATGCTTAAAAATTTCGACGAAGATAATATTTAAGATTTAGTATGAAGGGTTTTGGGGTTAATGAAAATAAATAGCGAAAGGAGTAAAAACCTTAAACAGAAGTCTTTGGGTTATTTCAATAACTTTCACCTGGTAATAATTGAATTGAATATTTTACTTTATCAGCTTAATTTAGTTTTCAAAAGATCTTGATGCTTATCTCCTCTGTTATGGCTTTTTTAGTTTTTTTTTCACCAGATACCAGCAAACTGGATCTGGAACAAATGGTGATCCGGGAATTGTCTTCAATTAATGGGAAATTTGCCGTAGCCTTTAAAAATCTTGAAACAGGTGAAGAATTGTTAATTAATGAGAAAGAAGTTTTTCATGCTGCAAGTACTATGAAAACACCCGTTTTGATTGAGGTATATAAACAAGCCGCTGCAGGAAAATTCTCCCTCGACGATTCACTGGAAGTTCACCAGCAATTTAAAAGTATTGTTGATGGCAGCGAATTTATTCTCAACCAGGAAAGTGACAGCGACCAGGAAATGTATAAAGAGATGGGTAAAACACTGCCCTTAAAAAATTTATTATACCGGATGATCATCAAAAGCAGTAACCTGGCAACCAACCTGGTCATTGAAAAAGTAGGTGCAAAGAATGTAAACCAAACAATGCGGGAAATGGGTGCAAAAGATATTATGGTTCTACGCGGTGTAGAAGATATAAAAGCATTTGAAAAAAAATTAAATAATACGACCACCGCATATGACCAGATGTTGATTTACACAGCTCTTGCTAAGGGAGAAGTGGTTAATAAAGAAGCTTCTGATGAAATGATCAATATATTGTTAGATCAGCATTTTAAAGAAATTATTCCGGCAAAATTACCGGAGGATGTTAAAGTGGCACATAAAACCGGGTATATTACAGGCATTGAGCATGATGCGGGCATTGTTTTTTTGCCGGATGGCCGTAAATATGTACTTGTACTATTATCCAAAGAATTGCAAAACAAAGAAAAAGGGATAACAGCGATGGCAAATGTTTCGGCTATCATATACCGTTATTTTATTAAGAAGTAATCACTTTTTTACATTTGATTCATAAACATTTATCCAGTCTTTAACACTGATTTTCTTTACAAGTTCTCCAATCAGTTTGTACGGAATTTGATCGGGTTTTTAAAAACGAATACAGCTCTTACCCATATCCAGTTTTGTTTACTGAAAATGGTTTTGAAGAAATCAAAAATTTTTTAAACCCAGATCAATAAAGAAAATTAATACATACTATTGGCCATTAACACCATTTTCAAAAAATGATTCTCATAATAACCTAACTTAGTTCTAAAAGTCATCTGCATTGAAAACATTTATTTACAGCCTGCTGGTAATATTCATAATCTCCTGTTCTGCATCCAGGCCGGTGGTTGAACAAGTATCCCCGATGCAGCCAACGATAGATAAGATTACAAAGCAATACGCACCGGATTCCCGAACGGCTCTTTTCCAGGTTACTGCTACCGGCAATATTTTAAAAGGGGAAACAAATTTACCAATCGCTAAGACCGCTTTGTTGGAGCAGCTTTCAAATGAAGGTTTTACAATAATTGACAGCATTGATGTATTGCCCACGGCAACTATGGAAGGGTATCTTCAAGCAGTGGTAAATGTGAGTGTGGCTAATTTAAGAAACTATAGTAGTCATCCCGCTGAAATGGTCA